>FUFK010062087.1_pt1 | contig 70842 bp, 82 predicted proteins | sample 1021851 | NCBI WGS metagenome assembly FUFK01 (sample SAMEA51879418, study PRJEB19060) | metagenome | reverse complement strand
GCAAGGACACCTCTCCTCCTTCACCGGATGCGGCAGGCAGTACGATAGCGGTTGCGGGGCCCTTTCGCCCGCGCGGACAGCGGCAGGGGCTCCACGCTTTGTAAGGCGAACCCTCCCCGTCGCACCGATTGCCCATGTCGCACTCGAGTATAATCGGGGTTCAGGTTCGTGTTCATGCCCTGCCGCCTCAAGGCTCCGGCAGTGCATGAAATATCCGTGCGATGCGGCTTTACCGCCCCTTCGCACGAGGCCCGGCAGGCAGCCACGCGAACCGCGCCGATACGTCCCGGCCACCGCCATCCCGTTCCCGGGCTACGCCGCGCGTCTCGCGCAAGGTTCGCCCCGGCCGCGTGATCTTGTTTTGTAGGCATTACAGTCCGGGCTCGCCGCCGGATGTTTTCGTGTGTCCGGAAACAACTGCTTCCGGCCATCCGCGGACGCGAACAAAGGGCCGGTTCCGCGGCCTGCTAGACCCCAGTATCCCCCAGCACGGCAGCGCGCAGTTCGGCGATGCCCATGCCCTTTTCCGCGCTGGTTACGTGGATGTCGGGATAGGCAGCGACATGCTTGCGCGCTTCCGCCTGGGTGGCTTCGATGATCTTGGCAAGTTCGCTCGCCTTCATCTTGTCGGCCTTGGTGAGCACGACGCGGTAACCCACCGCCGCCTCGTCGAGCATCTTCATCATTTCGCGGTCGACATCTTTGGGGCCATGGCGCCCGTCGACCAGCACGAGCGTGCGCGCGAGTACCGGCCGGCCGCGCAGATAGGTGCGGACCAGCGCCTTCCACTTCTCGACCACTTTCACCGGCGCCTTCGCAAAGCCATAGCCGGGCATGTCGACCAGGCGGAAAACGGTCGGGTCGCCGACTTCGAAGAAGTTCAGTTCCTGCGTCCGCCCGGGCGTGACGGAGGCGCGTGCGATAGCCTTGCGTCCCGTCAGCGCGTTGAGCAGCGAACTCTTGCCTACATTGGAACGACCGCAGAAGGCGATCTCCGGCACGGTCGGTTCAGGCAGGAACTTNAGCTGCGGGGCCGAGAGGAGAAAATCCACCCGCCCCGAAAACAGCTTGTTCGCGCGCCGTTCGAGCTCGGCCCGTTCGGCAGCTTGTTCGTCGCTCATNNCCTGGCCTTCGCTTCGGCTTCGGCAGCTTTCTTTGCCTTTTCCTCATCTATGGCAGCGCGCAGCTGCGGATGCCGTGAGTAGAGGTATTTCTGCTGCGCCACGGTAAGGATGTTCGAGGTGACCCAGTACAGCAGCAGCCCGGCTGCAAAGGGTGCCATGACGAACATCAGGATCCACGGCATGATGTTGAAGATCTGCTGCTGCATCGGGTCCATAGCACTCGGGTTGAGCTTGAACGTCAGCCACATGGTGAAGCCCAGCATGACAGCCAGCACGCCGATGCCGAAGACGATCATCAGGAACTGCGGCACCTGAATGCCGACGAGCGAGAGCGCATTGGCGAGGTTTGCCGGATCGGGCGCGGCCAGATCCTTGATCCAGAGGAATTCGCGGTGCCGCATCTCGATGCCGAGAACCAGAACCTTGTAGAGCGCGAAGAAGACCGGGATNTGCANCANCATGGGNAGGCACCCGGCAACAGGGTTCACCTTCTCCTGCTTGTACAGGGCCATGATCTCCTGCTGCTGCTTCTGTTTGTCGTCCTTGTACTTTTCCTGGATGGCTTTCATCTTCGGCTGGATGGCCTTCATCTCGGCCATGCTCGCNAAGCCCTTCTGCGCGATCGGGAACATGAGCCCGCGNACGATGAAGGTCAGCGCGATGATCGCGATGCCGAAATTGCCGACGGCTTCGTAGATCGTACGCAGCAGCCACANCATCGGCTTTTCGAACCAGCGGAACCAGCCCCAGTCGATGGCGAGGCCGAATTTCTGCAGGCCCGCGTCTTCGTAACGATCGAGCACGACGCTTTCCTTCGCCCCGGCAAACAGCCGCGACGTGGTCGTCAGCGCCTGGCCTGCGGGAAGCGTCACCGCATCGTAGATCATGTCGGCACGGTAGATTTCGTTACCGAGCGCCCGGAATGTCGCGGTGGGCGCGCTGCCGGTCTGCGGCACCAGGGCCGACAGCCAGTAGATATCGGCAAAGCCCGACCAGCTCGGCCGACCGGCCGGTGTGATGGTCTGCGCTTCGTCGACATCGTCATAGTCGATGCCGTAATCGGCCGCGTCGGCGAACACGCCGATCGGTCCGGAATGCGCGATCCAGAGATCCTCGCTCGCGGTGCGGCTGGTCCGGTTGACGTAGCCATAGGGCTGGACGACCGCCGGGTTCGGCCCGGTATTGGTAACTTTCTGTTCGACCGTGAACATGTATTCGTCGTCGATCGAATAGCGGATCGACGCGCTGACGCCGTCACCCAGATCGTGCGTCAGCGTCACCGGCGTTTCACTGGTGAGGACACGGCCATCGGCCTGCCAGACGGCATCGTCGGCAATGCGCGTGCCGTTGATGAGATAACCGAACTGCGCGAATTGCTGGGCGGGCGTCCCGTTCGGCGANAACAGGCGTACCGGCTCGCTGTCGTCGCCTGTGCCTTCCATGTGATCCTTGAGGACCACGTCGTCGACCACGCCGCCGCGCAGATTGATCGAGCCGGCAACGCGCGGTGCATCGATGCGGATACGTTGCGGGCTGGCCAGCGCCGTCTTGAGGTCGGCTTTTTCCTGCGCCTGCAGCGCCGGATCGACAAGCCCGCCGGTGCGCGTGTGGCGCGTGGCAGCGGGGGCCTGCCCATCGGCAATGGCAGCCTGTTCGGCCGGGGTATCGGCCTTGTCCTGAACCAGCGCCTGTTCGGGCTGCGGATAGAAAAAGTCCATCGCCGAAGTCCAGCCCACGAGCAGCAGGAAGGAAAGCGCAATGGCGATGATCACGTTGCGATGGTTGTCCAAGGTCGGTCCCGTCTATGTCCGGTCGAAAATCTGAATGTGGGGCGGTGTCTTAGCCTGTCAAGACAGTGCTAGGGCACCGGGTCGTGGCCATGACCGCCCCAGGGGTGGCAGCGCATTATACGCTTCGTCGCCAACCATCCACCCTTGATCGCACCGTATTTCGTCAACGCCTCTATGGCGTACTGGCTGCAGGATGGCTGATAGCGGCAGGTGGAAGGCAGAATGAGGCTGGGCCCCAACTGCCAGAAGCGGGCAATCCAGATGAGCGGATACTTCATGCCCGGCGGCTCCGGCGGTGNCGCGGCGGNCGCGGGCGGTCGCCCTTGCCTTCNGCGGCGCGGNTNAGGGCCGCNGCCAGTTCGGTGCGCAAGGCAGCGAAATCACGCTCCACACCGCCGTCACGGCCGATGAGGATGTGGTCATGGTCNGGCANCCCGCCTTCCGGNAGNGCCGCCCACAGNAGTTCGCGAAAGCGCCGCTTCATCCGGTTGCGGACCACGGCGTTACCGATCTTCTTGGTCACCGTTATGCCGTACCGCTTGCCCTTCCCGCCATTGGGATTGGCNAGCAGCACGAAACCNGGGCGNGCAACGCGCAGCCCCCGATTCGCGGCGAGGAAGTCGCTGCGCTTGCCGATCACGGAAAGAGATGGATGCATGGAAGCCAGATACGCGAACGGGCCCCCGAATGGGAGCCCGCCAGCATTTTCGGTGATTGTCGCCACGCCTGAGGCGCAGCGGCTCATATCACGCGCAGAGCTTCTTGCGGCCGCGGGCGCGGCGAGCGCGGAGAACCTTGCGGCCACCCGGAGTAGCCTTGCGAGCGAAGAAACCGTGGCGGCGTGCACGCACGAGGTTCGAGGGCTGGAATGTCCGCTTCATCGGATCGTCCTTACAAAAGAATTTCGTTCAGTTTCGGCACGTACGAATCGCGCCAACAAAAAGGGCCGCTGCTGCCAGCGACCGCCTACAGGGCCGCGCGATTAGGCGAAGCCCGCCTTGTCGTCAAGAGAAAGTAACGTCGGCATAGGCCAGATTCGGGGGCGGTTGCACCGGCTTTGACTGCGCGCGCACCGTGGCAGGCTGCGGGTGTCCAGTCCAGCGGCGCATGTCGCCGGCACCAAGCCACAAAGCGCCGTGATGCGGTACGGAATTGGTNAAATCGTAAAAGGCACGCGCCTGATCGCTGCTCATNCCCATTTCGCGATANTAATCGAGATACTGCCGGTTTTCCGGTGAATCGATCGAGAAATCNCCCGCCTCGCGGCCATAGGGATCCATCCAGCTATGCACTGCGAATTCGGCNCCCTGGCTGATGTCCCGCTGAACGCCGGCGAAGAAAAGCTCGACNGCGCCCGACCGNACCGACCCGATGGCCGGAACATGGGTTACCAGCCTCGCAGCGCGAANCATGCGCCCCAANCTGAGATTTGCGCGNTCGTCCTGGGTNCCCGGACATTCGACCANGTCGAGCTGGCGCAGACGGGGGAAATCCCTCAACATCGNGCGAAACTGGCCGGGCGTGGAAGCATCGGTTTCACCGATCATGGCNACCCGCCTGTCGTCGAGTACGAGGAACGGCCCATATTGTGCGATGCCGTCGCGATAANTGCGGAAACGGCGGTCGACGAATGCGGGCGGTGTCCANGCGGGCAAGGCCGCAGCCTCATAGGCTNGCGGGCGGATCGCAGCGAACTGCAGGGNTTCTGCATGTTGCTGNACCGTCGGTCGGGCTGCCNCGGTCGAAGCGATCGCCNGCCCNTGATGTGTCTTTTNGATGGAGGGCANCGACACATACACCACTGGCAGATTGACNAGCGCCAGCGATTGCGCGGAAATCGGCGATGCGATCAGAGCGCCGAGGNCGGACAACAGGAGCGCAGCAAAGCGAAACATCCCGCATGCGTGCAGCAGGGCAAGTTTCCAGCTTGCCAATGCATATGCCTAAAGTGTTGTTAGGCATGATTCTTCGCCGTGGTTCTGAACCCGCTTTCCGCTCGACATTCGTCTGGCTTGCCGTCATCACACGGGCGAATTCGGGGTGGGGGTTAACTCTGGTCGCACTAGTAAAAACGGTCGCTTATCTAGGGTTGGAAGCGCGCAGCGTAGAGGTGCAATGCTCCGTCGCGCCGGGCTTGCCCAAGTTCAATATCGTCGGGCTGGCGGACAAGGCCGTCGGCGAAAGCAAGGAACGCGTTCGCGCCGCGCTGTCGAGCATGGGGCTTGCCCTGCCGCCCAAGCGAATCACCATAAATCTGTCCCCGGCTGACCTGCCGAAGGAAGGATCGCATTACGATCTTCCCATTGCGCTCGCCCTGCTTGCCGCAATGGGGGTCACGGATGCGGAACAGTTGGGCGACTGGATCGCGGTAGGGGAACTGGCGCTCGACGCGCGAATCGTACCCTCGCCGGGCGTCCTGCTCGCGGCCATCCATGCGAGCGAGCAGGAAATCGGACTTATCTGCCCCAGGGCTCAGGGGTCGGAAGCACGCTGGGCGAGCGAAGTCCCCGTGTGCGCGGCCCCCGATCTCGCCAGCCTGCTCAATCATCTGAAGGGAGCCCAGCGCCTGCCCGATCCGGAGCCGGGCGTGGTCGAAAGCGAACCGGCCGGTAGCGATCTCAAGCAGGTCAAAGGGCAGGAAACTGCAAAGCGCGCGCTGGAAATCGCTGCGGCAGGTGGACACAATCTCTTGATGATCGGGCCTCCCGGCGCGGGCAAGAGCCTTTTGGCCAGCTGCCTTCCCGGCATTCTCCCTCCGCTTTCGCCGTCGGAAGCACTGGAGGTCAGCATGGTGCAGTCCGTGGCCGGAACGCTGGAAGAAGGGCGTATCAGCCGCGCCCGTCCGTTTCGCGCGCCGCACCATTCGGCGAGCATGGCGGCGCTCACTGGCGGAGGGTTGCGGGTCAAGCCAGGCGAGGTCAGCCTCGCGCATCTCGGCGTCCTGTTCCTCGATGAACTTCCGGAATTCCAGCGTGCCGTGCTCGATTCGCTGCGACAGCCGCTCGAGACAGGCAAGGTCGATGTTGCGCGCGCCAATGCCCACGTGTCCTTTCCCGCCAACGTCCAGCTCGTCGCGGCTATGAACCCATGTCGCTGCGGCCATCTGGGCGACGCCGCGCTGGCCTGTAGCCGGGCGCCGCGGTGTGCCGCCGATTATCAGAGCAAGGTTTCCGGCCCCATGCTCGACAGGATCGATCTGCATGTCGAGGTCGATCCGGTAAGCGCCGCCGACCTTGCCCTTCCGCCCCCGGCAGAGGGGAGCGCACAAGTTGCCGCGCGCGTGTCACAGGCGCGAGAGCGGCAGACAGCGCGGTTCGATGCGACGAAGGCCCGGACCAATGCGGATCTCGAAGGGGACGCGTTGGAACGTTTTGCCACACCTGATGAGGCCGGGCGGCAACTACTTATGCAGGCGGCAACAGCCATGCGCCTGTCGGCACGCAGCTATACGCGTATGCTTCGCGTGGCGCGTACGATCGCCGATCTCGCCGGCGCAGAGGAAGTCGGCCGGATCCATGTTGCAGAGGCGCTCGGTTATCGCAGACAGGCGCCCAGAGCCTGATTGCTCCAAGCCGCAGCGCCATGACGCGTGGCGATTAATCCTCGCTCATGTCGAGGTTGAGCCTGACCGTTTCGTGCTCGTAATCGCCTTCGAATTTCTTGAGGAAATCCTCGATCGGCATCTGCTGACCGCGATCGACCAGCGGGTTCGCCCGCGACAGTTCGATCGCCTTCAATTCTTCCGGGGTCATGCGGACATGAATGTACGGCACCCATATTTCGCCGAATTCGGCCTGTTGATACCAGACATCGAGAATGTCGTAGGACGCCCACTGTCCGTTCGGCTCTTTCAGTCGGATGCCTTCGCCAATGCGCGGCACACACATCGCCTTGATACGATGCACGTCCTGGTGCGTTTCATTCTGAACTTCGATTTCGATCACAATGGCCCGTCCGCGCTGCAGGGTTGGATTCGCGAAATGCCATTTTGTGACGGCGACGTGTTGAGATCGTTTTAACGATGACGTCACGGTGGCACGGAGCGGTGATATTCACACGCCCCTATGCTTTTCTTGTAACTGCGCATCGTTTGGCCCATGCGGAAATACGTGGGGTAGGCATGAATTGTCGGCTTGCGCCGGCTAGAGGCACAGACGTCAGAGCGCCGCAGTATCCGTGACAGAACGCACCACCCCGATCGATTCGCTGCGGCGACGCTATGACGAGCTACGTCCCGAACTGCGCCAGCGGTTGCCCGCGCTGGCGCTGGCATTGGCGCTCGAAGCCCTGTTGGTTCTTATATTGCTTTCACTTGGATCGGTGAAAGAACAGGCAGGCCAGGTTCGCGACACGCTGGTTGCTTTCACGTCCGCCCCTGATGAGGCAGACCAGCCTGACGAAGCCCCGACGCCATCTGCCGCCGCGCCGGCCCCATCGCCGCAACAGCCCACTGCTGAACAGCCACCCCAGGACGAAACGACACCGCAGCCGCCCGTTTCGCAGCCAGTGCCGGCGCCCAGACCGATCCTGCGGAACGATTTCTCGCTCCAGGAAACGCCGAGACAGGCGCCGTCCGCTTCCCCGGCGCAGGGTCCGCCCGCGCAGGCCTATGGGCCGCCAGACACTCCCGCTCCCGGGGACACCCCCCGCATCGCCGGCAGCGGGCCCAATGGCGAACCGCTATATGCCGCTCGCTGGTACAGGCGACCGTATGACGACGAACTGGCCGGTTATCTATCTACTGCCCAGGGCCCCGGCTGGGGCCTGATCGACTGCAGGACCGCACCCGACTTCCGCGTGGAAGATTGCGTGATCGTCGGCGAATCGCCTCAGGGCTCGGGCATTGGCCGCGCGGTCCAGGCGGCGGCATGGCAATTCAAGGTCCGCCCACCGCAAAAAGGCGGTCGCCCCATGGTGGGCGAATGGGTGCGGATAAGGATCGATTACGGAATCAGAGGCGCTGCAGCGCGATAGACCACTTTGGGCAAGGTCACCTCGCCCGATTGTGCGGGTAAAGAATGCTCAAGCAGCGTTCTTGGTCTTCTGCCCGCCGGTAAATTGTACGACGTCGCCCCGATCGATCGGCTCGCCGCCCTCGGCTTTTGATCCATCCGCACGAATTCCNAGATTGTTCCGTTCGACGAGGTGAAGNTCNGCCGGGCCGAGAATGCGGCCATCGTGACTGAGGATCGACGTCGGCCCGATNGGCAGCCGGTCGCGTTCGTCGACNANCACNGGNTTTTCGACCACCTCTGCGCCGTATTTCTGCCCCCACTGGCGCAGAGCCACCATGGCCGGGAGCAGGTCCAGCCCTTTCTCGGTCAGGCGATATTCGATCTTGCGCTTGTCGTCAGCACAGGGGTCACGCTTGAGAATTCCGTTTTCGACCAGCTTGGCGAGACGGTTGGACAGGATATTGCGGGCGATGCCCAGTTCAGTGAGAAATTCTTCGAAGTGGTGCAGCCCGTTGAAACTCGCGCGCAGAATCATGAACGACCATCGTTCTCCCATCGCCTCCAGCGCCTGTGGCAGGCCACATTCGGTCAGTTCACGCAGCGGTTCGCGGATCTCGCCCATAATTTCAGTCCTTTTCCAGAAACCTATCTAGCGCAAAAAACCATTTTGCCAAATTTTTCAAATTTAGGTTGCATTACGAAACCTATACCGCTATCCGACCCTTCAGGATAAGTTGCGAATTGCAACCTAGTTGCAACAACAGCAATCTCCGTTGAAAAATTTGCAATTAGAAAGGGACTTCTCATGACCACTCTCTCGCGATCAACCAATGTCGGCGCGCTTGCGGCCGCATTTGCTTACACCACGCTCATCTTCGGCGCCGCCATTGCCCCGTCCAGCGCGGAAGCAAAATCCGGTTCCATGTTCTACACCGTCGAACTGGCACAGCCGGTGACCAAGACATCGACCACTATCGCTGGCGGCGTGGCCTGGGCCTGCAAGGGCACCACATGTGTCGCGCAGAAAAGCAACTCGCGCCCGCTGCGCGTCTGCCGCGAACTGCAGCGCGAACATGGCCAGATCACATCCTTCACCGCCAAGGATGAAGCTCTGGATGCCGACAATCTTGCCAAGTGCAACGCCTGATCCAGTCGATCCCCACCCCTCTCCATCGGGTGGCAACTCAGGACCCCGGCTCAGGCCGGGGTCTTTTTCATATCAGCCCCCGCCTCTCGAGATCTGCCTCCAGTCGAGGCGCATCGACGAAATGATGCACCTGCCAGCCGTAGTTCGCCGCACCTTCGATATTGGCGTGATTGTCGTCGATGAAGAGCATCGCTTCTGCCGGATAGCCGAACCGCGTCTCGGCAAGATCGAAGATTGCCGCGTCGGGCTTGGCCAGCTTTTCCGTACCCGACACCACGATATCGCGAAACGTATCGAATATGGGTGCAGTGGGCCTGAAGCCCGCCCAGAATTCATGTCCGAAATTGGTGATCGCGAATAGCGGCACACCGCGTCTGTCGAGCCGATCCACCAGCGCATGACTGCCGGGCACCGGCCCCGGAATGGTTTCGTTGAAACGCGCGGCATAAGCACGGATTTCCGGTTCGAAATCGGGGAACTGCGCGATCCGTTCCGGCACCATTTCCGACAGAGGTTTTCCCTGATCGTGCTGGAAATGCCATTCCTCGGTTACGACGTCATCGAGCAGTGTCTGTAAACGCACCGGATCGTCGACGATCTTCTCGAACAGCTGGGCGAGTCGCCATTGATAGAGCACTCGCCCCACATCGAACACGACCGCTTCGACCTGCATCACGCCACCTCAAACACGAACGGCCCGCACTCCTCGTCGGAGCCGGGCCGGTCGAACAACGCATCCGCCCTTATCGGGCGGAGCCGCAATTAGCCCTGGCGGGCCTTGAAACGGCGGTTGGTCTTATTGATAACATAGGTGCGCCCACGGCGGCGGATCACGCGGCAATCGCGATGACGGCTCTTGAGCGACTTGAGGCTGTTGCGGATCTTCATGATGTCTCTCGTGAAATAAATGCGCGCCGGAGATGGTGCTCCGACGCGCCGAAATCAAGCGGCCCGTTAACCGGCCCCGGGGATTCGGTCAACCTCTTTCCGGCTTCGCCGCAGGACCGGGTCGACTTACTTGCCCGCCCCGCGTCCCCTCGCAATCATCGGCCCCAGCGGCTCGCCGCCGAAGAGATGGACATGCAGATGCGGGACCTCCTGCCCCCCGTGCGCGCCGATATTCGCCATCATGCGATAGCCGGGCTCGACCAGCCCGAGATCGCGGGCGACCTTGCCGACAGCGCGGACGAAACCGGCAATCTCGTCCGGCCCCGCATTTGCGCTGAAATCGTCCCAGCTGACATATGGCCCCTTGGGAATGACCAGCACATGGACCTGCGCCTGCGCATTGATATCTTCGAAGGCGTAAGCCCATTCATCGTCGTAGACCTTGTTCGACGGTATCTCGCCCCGCAAGATCTTGGCGAAGATATTGTCGTCGTCATACGGCTGGGTCGGATCGATCGGCATTACGCGCTCCTGCTGGCTTTTTCCTCAATACCCGAAACGCCCTCGCGCCGGTCGAGTTCGGCCAGAACATCGGCAAGCGGAACGTCGCGCGCATTCAGGGCGACAATCAGGTGGAAGAGAATATCGGCTGCTTCGCCGACCAGTTCCTCACCGCTTCCCGATAAGAACTGCAACCGCGGCTTCCACGCCTTCCTCGCCCAGCTTGCGGGCGATCTGCGGCAGGCCCTTGGCATGGAGGCTCGCGACATAGCTCTGGGACGGATCGGCCGTACGTCGCTGCGCGATCGTCTGTTCGAGGCGGGATAGCGTTTCCATGACCCGCGCTATGCACGGACCGCCCTTACAGCGTCAATCCGGGTTACGTCCCAGCAGGAAACGCCCGACCACCACACCGGCCAGCCCGATCAGAACCAGCACCATGGCACTGGGTTCGACCATTTGCATGTGCATGGCAGTGGAGCCTCCGATATTCGCAATTTGCGCAGCAAGCGAGACGAACTGGAGGGTCATGGGGCGCCCTTACCACCTTCTTTGCCTGGCGCCTGCAATCAAGTCGGGTCGTCCCGCCGCGGGACGAAACCCCCTAACCGCGCGCCGGCAACCCAGCCGCGCGCAAGGCAGCATGCGCTTCGGCGATGGTATGTTCCCCGAAATGAAAGATCGAGGCGGCGAGAACGGCACTGGCGTGGCCGCGCGTCACGCCTTCCACCAGATGCTCTAGCGTGCCGACGCCTCCGCTGGCGATCACCGGCACGGAAACCGAATCCGCGATCGCCCTTGTCAGTTCGACATCGTATCCCTGCTTGGTGCCGTCTCCGTCCATCGATGTGACGAGCAATTCCCCCGCGCCAAGTTCCGCCAGCCTGACCGCGTGTTCGATGGCATCGATACCGGTCGGTTTGCGTCCGCCATGGGTGAATATCTCCCAGCCGCGCACCGAACCACTCGTTGCGGCGCGGGCATCGACACTGGCAACCACGCACTGGCTGCCGAACTTTTCGGCAATCTCCCGCACCAGTTCAGGGCGGGATACGGCAGCCGAATTGACGGCGACCTTGTCGGCACCNGCCAGCAGCAATGCGCGGGCATCCTCGACNCTGCGCACGCCGCCTCCGACGGTCAGCGGCATGAAACAGACCTCCGCCGTGCGNCGTACCATGTCGAGCAGCGTGCCGCGNCCTTCATGACTGGCNGAAATNTCGAGAAAACAGAGTTCGTCGGCGCCTGNCCGGTCATAGGCCTGGGCCTGTTCTACCGGATCGCCCGCATCCTTGAGATCGACGAAATTGACGCCCTTCACCACGCGCCCGTCGCGCACATCGAGGCAGGGGATGACGCGAACCCTNACGGTCATGGCAAAACCCTCACCCTCATTGCCTTGCCGCCATGGCGAGCGCTGCCGCAAGGTCCAGGCGCCCGTCATAGAGCGCCCGGCCGGTGATGACGCCTTCGATGCCTTCATTGGCGTAGAGCGAAAGGACATGGATGTCGTCGAGCCCCTTCACGCCGCCGCTGGCGATGACCGGGATATCGACGCGCCTCGCGAGATCGACGGTCGCGTCGATGTTCACGCCCTTAAGCAGGCCATCGCGCCCGATGTCGGTGAACAACAGGCTGGCAACGCCCGCGTCTTCGAACCGGCGCGCCATGTCGACAATCGACACATCGGAAACTTCGGCCCAGCCATCGGTCGCGACCATGCCGTCGCGCGCATCGACNGCTACGACTATCCCGCCTTCNTANTCGCGGGCCATGTCCTTGACGAANTGCGGATCTTTCAGCGCCGCGGTCCCGATCACGATGCGCGCAACGCCCGCCTCGAACCAGCCTTCGACATCGGCTGGCGTGCGAATGCCGCCGCCCAATTGCACATAACCCGGAAAAGCCGCGACGATCGCCTCCACCGCTTCGCGGTTCTGCGCCGAACCCGCGAACGAGCCGTCCAGATCGACGACATGCAGATGGCCTGCCCCGGCCGCGTCGAAAAGNCTGGCCTGCGCGGCCGGATCATCGCCATAGACTGTNGCGCGGTCCATATNGCCTTCGGCAAGGCGGACGACTTCGCCGCCCTTCAGGTCGATTGCNGGGAAAACGATCACGGCTTCCACTCCAGAAACTTGCTCANCAGGTCCAGCCCGTAGGCCTGGCTCTTTTCGGGATGGAANTGCACGCCGACCACATTGTCGCGGCCCACTGCCGCCACCAGCCCGCCGCCATGATCGCTCATCGCCAGCACATCTTCGCGGTAACGCGCCTTGAAGTGGTAGGAATGCAGGAAATANGCTTCGCCTTCGGCGACGACTTCGTGCCTTCGTGCATGCGGCAGNGGTGCCACATCGTTCCAGCCCATATGCGGCACNTTTACGCTGGTATCGATCGGCTCGATCAGACGAACGGTCCCGTCGATCCAGCCGAGACCCGGTGTCTCGCCGTGTTCCAGCCCNCGCGCGGCGAGCAACTGCATGCCGACGCAAATGCCCAGGAAGGGCGCCCCGCCGACGAAGACACGTTCGTGCATCGCCTCGATCACGCCCTGTTCGGCCCGCAGTCCTTCGGCGCAGGCCCGGAATGACCCGACGCCCGGCAGAACGATCCGGTCTGCTGCGCGCAGCACGTCCGGGTCGGCGGTGACCTTTACCGTCGCGCCGACCTTGCGGAGCGCGTTCTCGACCGAGTGCAGATTGCCCGCGCCGTAATCAACGAGGGCGACTATCTCAGCCACCCAACTGCCCCTTCGTGCTCGGGATCGCGCCGCCCTTGCGCGGATCGACCTCGACCGCAGCCCGCATAGCACGGGCAAAGCCCTTGTAGATCGCCTCGCAGATATGGTGGTTGTTGGTGCCGTATAGCAGTTCGACATGCAACGTCAGGCCACAGGTCTGCGCGACCGAATGGAACCAGTGCTCGATCAGCTCGGTGTCCCACTCGCCCAGCTTTTCCTGGCTGAAGCCTGCGCGCCACACGAGATAGGGTCGCCCGGAAATGTCGAGCGCTACCCGGGCCAGCGTTTCGTCCATGGGCGAATAGGCACTGCCATAACGCGCGATGCCACCTTTATCGCCCAGAGCGGCGGACAGTGCCTGGCCGAGAGCCAATGCGCTGTCCTCGGTCGTATGATGCTGATCAACATGCAGATCGCCTTCGACCTTCAGGGTCACGTCGATCAGCGAATGTTTCGCAAATTGTTCGACCATGTGGTCGAGGAAACCGATGCCCGTTGCAACGTCATAGCTTCCTGTGCCGTCGAGATTGACGTCCACAAGAATATTGGTTTCCGCAGTGTTACGCTCGATACGGCCTGTACGCATGGCAGCCGCGCTAGAGCGGTGGCGGGCGGGGCGCAAGAAATTGCGCATATCGGCAGGGTAAAGGCGCGCTTAAAGCGCTTGACCCATGACGCGCCTCGCTCCACCTAGCAGCGCATGAGCGAAGAGACGCCCGACAGCCTGATCCCTTACGATTCCATCGTCCAGGAAGCCTTGCGCGCCGTCGTCGGGCGTGTGCTGAGTGAAATCGAAGATGGTGGCGGCGAACTTCCCGGCGCCCATCACTTTTACATCACCTTCAAGACACACGCTCCGGGCGTATCCATCCCGGCCAGCCTGCGCGAACGGTTCCCTGACGAAATGACGATCGTGCTCCAGAACAAGTTCTGGAACCTCAATGTCCGGGAAGACGGTTTTGCCGTCGGCCTCTCGTTCAATCAGGTGCCGGCAGAACTGGACATTCCTTACGCGGCTATCACGCAGTTCGTCGATCCTGCCGTGGATTTCGGGCTCCAGTTTCAGGCCACTGTCAACGACATGGCTCCCGCTCCAACCGAACACCCCGACAATGACGGTACGGAACAGGCCGCAGAGGAAGGCGTTAAGGGAGCAGACGACGGTTCGAATGTCGTCACGGTCGATTTCGGCCGCAAGAAGTAGGCGCCGGGCCTTCCCGGCAAGCGGGGCAGGACATGGCGAAACGCCGGAAAAACAGGCAGGACAAACCAGATCACATCACCGACATGGTCGGTGAACCCATCAGTGCACCCGATCGCGCCGCGAGGCATCGGCACGTGGTTGCCGGGCCCAGCACGAACCCCGCCACCAATCTCATCATTCATGACATAGCGCTGCGCAGTGCCGGGCGCCTGTCGCGCATGGCGGTAGAGAAAGCCGTCCTTGGCAAACAATACGGCACGAAGTTTGCCAAGGAAGCGGTCGAAAACCGCTCCATGTTGCAAACGCTGGCAGCTTACGGCGTGACCAAGGTCGCTACCCGTTCTGTTCCCGGGGCCCTGGTGGTGGGCACCGGCCTTGCGCTGAAAGTGCTGTTCGACCGCAGTCAGTCGAAACGCAAGGCCCGTAGAGAAGGCGACCGGTCCCTGCGCAGGCAGGCCGGGCGCGACGACTAGAACTGAAACTTATCCGTCGGCAGGACTTGATTCGCCTGTGCCTCATGCGCCAACAGCGCGCATGACCGATTCCACGATTTCGCATGACAAACTGGCCCGGCGGGGTCTGCTCTTCATCCTTTCATCGCCCAGCGGCGCAGGCAAAACGACGATCAGCCGCATGCTGCTGGGCGCCGACGAAGAGATCAAACTGTCGGTCAGCGCGACGACCCGCCCTCCCCGTCCGGGCGAAATCGACGGGGTGCATTATTATTTCGTCGATGACGCCGAATTCGACCGCATGGTCGAGGAAGACGATTTCTACGAATGGGCGCCCGTGTTCGGCCATCGCTACGGTACGCCCAAGGGGCGGATCCGCGGCGCACTCAAGGAAGGCCAGGACTTTCTGTTCGACATTGACTGGCAGGGCACGCAGCAGCTCTACCAGAAGGATCAGCAGGACGTCGTCCGGGTGTTCATCCTCCCGCCAAGCATCGCCGAACTGGAACGGCGGCTGCGCAGCCGGGGTACCGATGCCGACGATGTAATCGCCGCCCGCATGGAACGTGCGCGCGCGGAAATCAGCCACTGGGATGCTTACGACTACGTCGTCATCAATGAAAATGTGAACGCGTGTTTTGCGAAAGTGCGCGAAATTCTCGATGCCGAACGCATGAAGCGCCAGCGCCAGACCGGGCTGATCCCGTTTGTTCGCGAACTCATGAACTAGCAGACGGGCGGGCCTGTCGCCCTGCCCGTCCGGTTATGGATCAGCTGCCGATCAGCGATCCGATGTACTTGCGCACATCGTCTTCGTCTTCCTCGCCTTCATCGTCCACCTTGACGACATAGAAGACGACGAACACTTCCTCGCGCGAAGGTCCGGCGAGCGATCCGACGAAATTGCCGGCGAANCCATTGGCNTCGTCCTCGATCAGCCCATTGAAGAATCCGTTGGTACCCACGTTCCCGGAAATGGGGAGAACGGCCCGTACGACGTTATTGCCATTGACGGTTTCCAGAATACGGATNGTGCCGTTGATCTTGATGTTGTTCCCGTCAGGACCGACGACCAAAGTGGTTTCGGGCGACGTNATNNCGCCGGACGGCGTNACGCCTGCNTCGCCGCCGGTNGCCTGGGGCGTGCCGGTATAGGAAAGGTTGGCCGTGATAGTGGTATCCGTCGTGACCGGATTGAAAAACAGCGCATAGCGGAAGCTGCGCAGCGTGCCGGGCACCGTGTCGCGGATGAATGACTGCGACTTTTCATAGGCCACGCGCAGAACGTGCTCGAACGGCAGCTCCATCTGGAGCCCGTCTGTGGTTCCCTTGCGATATGTCCTGATCGTGGGGGACGAGTTCAGCAGGTTTGCCGCCGTGAAACTTTCCAGCTCGAGCGTATCGGGCCAGGTGTATTCGACGTTCTCCGGCGCGACCTCATATGTGATCGTGCTCTGGCCGTTGCGGCGCGAACCGTCGCTCCACACTTCGGTGCCGCCTTCCGGCGCGAAATAGGCAAAGGCATAGGCCGAGTTGGTGATGCTCGACGTGAAATCGGTCGAGAAATCGAAATCGACTTCGGTCGGCGTCGGCGTGGGGCTCGGCGAGGGCCCGGGCGTCGGGCTTTCGGTGGGGGTCGGGGTCGGCGAATCGTCACCGCCGCACGCGGTTACGAGAACGCAGCAGAGTGCTGCACTGATGGCACGGACGGAAACACTACGCACTTTATCGACCCCTCACCGCTGGCGAATGCCGGCTGACTGCTTGAAAAATATTCGCGCCAGTTAGCTTGGCTGCGCCGCCACCCGCAAGGAAATTCCGCTCTCCTTCAACGGGTAGTGGCGCTTATCGGATCAACGGTTNGNACCCTTATCCCGGATCGGCAAAGTGNGTCGGAAGNAGAGCATTCACNATGCCGCCATCGACCGTCAGCGTCTCGCCGATGGTATAGTCCCCGGCCCGGCTGGCGAGGTATACGGCGGTGCCGCCCATATCCAGCTTGTCGCCNACGCGCTTGCTCGGGATGCCGGCGGCCGATTTCTCCTCATGGTCGCGCGCTGCACGGTTCATGCTGGACGGGAAAGCCCCCGGTGCCAGGCTGGTGACGTAGATGTGGTCCTTCACCAGCCGCGCCGCCATCCGGCGGGTCAGGTGGATCAGTGCCGCTTTCGANGCCTGATAGCTGTAAGTNTCCCACGGNTTGACCCGCTGCCCGTCGATCGAGGTGATGTTGATCACCTTGCCCGGNTTGTCCGCACTGGCGGCGGCGGTCAGCAGCGTGTGCANTTTCTGGGTCAGGAAGAACGGCGTCTTCACATTGAGGTCCATGACCTTGTCCCAGCCCGCTTCCGGGAACTCNAGATAGTCGACGCCCCAGGCCGCCCCGGCATTGTTGACNAGGATATCGAGCTTGCTCTCGCGGCTCGACAGCTCTTCCACCAGCGCCTCGATGCCCGAGATCGTCGACAGATCGCCCTGGATGCCGATCACCCTGTCGCCCAGCTCGGCGCAGGTTTCCTCGATCTCGTCGATCTTGCGCGCGCTGATGTAAACGCGCTCGATCCCGGCGGCGAGGAAGCCTTCGACGATCATCTTGCCGATGCCGCGGCTCCCGCCCGTGACGAGCGCAACGCGCCCCTTGAGGCTGAACAGATCTTCAAGCGTCATCATGTCTCTCCCGCTCAATAACCGCTCAGCTCGGCAACGCGGCCGGCGTGGTAATACTGGTCGCCCAGNAATTCCTGCAGCGCCCGGTCGCGCTTCATGTAGAGCCCGATNTCGTATTCGTCGGTCATGCCGATGCCGCCATGCATCTGCACGCCTTCGCGCACGGCCAGTCCCGCCACCTTGGCCACCTTGGCCTTGGCGACCGACGCCATCAAATCGGCCTTCTCGCTGGCGCCATCGACAAGCTGGGCTGCCTTGATCGTGACCGCGCGGGCGATCTCGACTTCGGAATAGAGATGCGCGGCGCGGTGCTGCAGCGCCTGGAATTCGCCGATCACCTTGCCGAACTGCTTGCGCTGGCGCAGGTAATCCACCGTCATGTCCATCGCGCCGCGGGCAACGCCCACGCCTTCCGCTGCCGAACCGACGCGGCCCGCCATCAGCATGGCGTTGAGGACTTCGCGCCCGCCGTCGACTTCGCCGATCACGGAATCGCCGTCCAGCTCCACGCCATCGAAGGTGATGTGGCTGGCCATCGAACTGTCGACCAGGCGCACGCTGTCGTGGCTCATGCCCGCGGCATCCTGCGGCACGGCGAACAGGGTCACGCCGTCATCGTCGCTGTCACTGCCCGAAGTCCGGGCAGCCACCACGATCATCTCGCTGCTGGCGCCATAGACCACGAAATCCTTCTTGCCCGACAGGCGAAAGCCATTGCCCGATTTCTCGGCCTTGCAGGCGATCGTTTCGGGACGGTGCTTGGGCCCTTCGTCGATCGCGACGGCATAGACCTTGTCGCCCGAAATCAGGTCCGGAAGCCAGCGGCCCTTCACATCGTTGCTTCCGTGCTTGAGCGCAGTCGCAGCCAGCACGGAAGAAGACAGGAAGGGCGACGGCGTCAGATTGCGCCCGATTTCCTCGAGCACGATGTTCGCNTCCACCTGGCCCATGCCGAGCCCNCCGTCGTCTTCGCCCACCAGCATGCCGGTGAAGCCCATCTCGCCAAACTGCTTCCACAGGGCATGGCCGAAACCGTCCTTGCAGTTGCGGTCGCGCCAGTGGCGCAGCTGGTTCTTGATCGACCCTTCTTCCGCCATGAAATGGTTGGCGGTTTCGGCCAGCATCGTCTGGTCGTCGTCGTAATACAGAGGCATCGATCAGGCTCCCGGCAGGTCGAGAATACGTTTGGAAATGACGTTGAGCATGACCTCGCTCGTACCGCCTTCGATGGAATTGGCCTTGGTGCGCAGCCAGCTGCGGGCGGTCTTGCCACCGTTGCTCTCTTCGCTTTCCCATTCCAGCGCCGCACTGCCGCCCGCTGCCATCAGCAGTTCGTGGCGGCGCTTGTTCAGCTCGGTCCCGGCATATTTCAGCATGTTGGGCTGGGCGGGATGCCCCTTCCGGGCCTTCAGTTCGTCCATGAATTTCTCGCTCATGGCGGTGAAGGACAAGGCATCCACATCGAACATGGCCATTTCGGCGCGCAGCACCGGATCCAGCAGGCCCGCACGCGACGTCACGGCACCCAGCGAAGAGGCACGGTCGCCGCCGCCNGTNGCCGAAATCATCTCGCGCTCGTGGCCGAGCAGATATTTCGCCACGTCCCAGCCGCGGTTGATCTCGCCGACATAGCCGGGAATGTCCTCGCCATAGCTCTTGGGGACGGTGACATCGTCCATGAAGGTTTCGCAGAACGGGCTGTTGCCGCTGATCAGCTTGATCGGCTTGGTGCTGACGCCCTCGTTCTCCATGTCGAACAGCATGAAGGTGATGCCCTGGTACTTGTTCTCCTTGTCCGTGCGGACGAGGCAGAAAATCCAGTCGGCTTCGTCGGCATAGGACGTCCAAATCTTCTGGCCGTTGACCACCCAGTGGTCGCCCTTGTCTTCACCGAATGTCTGCATCGAAACCAGATCGGAACCGCTGCCCGGCTCGGAATAGCCCTGGCACCAGCGGATTTCGCCGCGCGCGATTTCGTTGAGGAACTTCTGCTTCTGGCCTTCGGTGCCGAAATGCAGCAGCGCCGGGCCAAGCATCCAGATGCCGAAGCTGGACAGGGGCGGGCGGGCGTTGATGCGCGCCATTTCCTGCCGCAGGATCTTGCCTTCGGGCGGGGTCAGGCCCGCACCGCCATAGGCCTTGGGCCATTCGGGCACGGTATAGCCCTTGTCGCGGCACGCCTCGAACCAGGCTTTCTGCGCATCGCTTTTGAAGCTGGCATTGCGGCCGCCCCAATAGACATCGCCCTCGTCACGGACGGGTTCACGCATTTCGGGTGGGCAGTTGGCCTCGAGCCATTCACGCGTTTCCGCGCGGAAGGCTTCCAGATCGCTGTCGGACATGTGCCGAATCCTCTCTTCTAAAGCAGCGGTATGTTGACGCTTACGTTAGGGTGATTCGCATGGCATGTGCAAGACCACTGGCGATGGTCCGCATTGCCGTAACGTCAGCCGGAATGCGTTGACGCGNCGCAGCGCTCCCCTAAGCTTGAAACGGAGAAATTCGGGGAGAGAGTAGGCATGCGATTCTCGGGCAAGACCGTAATCGTTACTGGCGCAGCGTCGGGNATCGGCGCTGCTGCAACCGCGCTGTTCGCCAGCGAAGGTGCCATCGTTTTCGCCGCCGATATCGATGTCGACGGGGGCGAGAAACTGGCCGCCGATACTCCGGGCGACGTGCGCTTCGCCCAATGCGATGTCTGCGATCCTGCTGCCATAAAGGCGCTGATGGACCGTGCAGGCGATGAAACGGGCGGTATCGACGTCGTCTTCAACAATGCCGGCGCCGGTGGCACCCGCGCCGACATCTCCGAAATGGAACCGGATGACTGGGACCGTACGATGGACCTGCTGCTCCGGTCCGTGGCCTTCGGCATCCGTTATGCCGTCCCGCATATGAAGGGGCGNAAGGGNGCCAGCATCGTCAACGTATCCAGCGTGGCGGCTGTCGGCCCGGGCTACTCCCCCACCGCCTATGCCGTGGCCAAGGCGGGCGTGCTGCATCTTACCAAATGCGCGGCGACCGACCTTGCCCGGCACGGCATTCGCGTAAACGCAGTCCAGCCCGGCTTCATCAATACCAATATCTTCACCGCCAGCCTGGAACTGACGGGCGAGATGAAAGCGATGGCCAAAGCCGCGATAGCGCAGATGTCCGCCAACGCCCAGCCCGTGGCGCGCGGGGGCCAGTCGATGGATATCGCCAATGCGGTCGCATTCCTCGCCAGNGAGGAAGCNGGCTTCGTAACCGGAACGTCGCTGCTGGTGGACGGCGGNCTGACAGTCGGCCCGCGCCATAGCTGGGACCCCGAAGAACCCGGCCTGCTGGCCTCTCTCGAAGCGATGGAAGCGCAGGCCAGGGAGGCGCAGAAAGCCCCCTGATGCCCTTCGTCAAAGGCCCCCTCCCCCAGCGTNTGAAGCTGGCCCACGGCTTCGGGGCNGTGGCCTTCGGCGTGAAGGATTCGGGCTTCAGCTTCTTTCTGCTGCCCTTCTACAATCTCGTTCTCGGCGTGGACGCCAGCACGGTCGGGGCGGCGCTGGCGACGGCGCTGCTGATCGATGCCTTGGTCGATCCGCTTCTCGGCCATCTGTCGGACCGTACCTATACGAAATGGGGCCGCCGCCTGCCGTGGCTTTATCTCGCTCCGATCCCGCTGGCCGTTCTGTGGACCCTCCTGTGGTCGCCGCCCTTCACCGGCGCGCCGGGCTATTGGGATATCGTCGCACTGGCCGTCGGCGTGCGCCTGCTCCTGTCGGCCTGCGAAGTGCCGTCGGTCAGCCTGGTGCCCGAAATCACCGACGATTACGATGAACGCACCACGCTGTTCCGTTATCGCTTCCTGTCGGGCTGGCTTGGCGGCCTGCTGATGATGGTGCTGACCTTCACTCTGTTCCTGCCCACCCCGCAATCCCAGCTCCAGCCCGAAGGCTATGCGCTCTACGGGAAGTTCGGGGCGGGCCTGATCGCGCTTTCGGTCATCGGTTCGGCGGCGGCCCAGCACCGCGTCGTGGCGCATCGCCCGCCGCATCGGCCCCCTGCCTTCTCGATCCGCAATGCTTTTTCCGAAATCTTGGATGCCTTCCGCGAAAAGGCCTTCGTCATTTTCGCGCTCGGCGGGCTGGCCGCTTACATCCTTCAGGGCATGACCTTTTCGATCACGCAATATGTGAACCTCTACGTGTGGCAGTTCAGCGATCTGGCCTTCAAGCTCTATCCCGCCGTGCTGTTCCTTTCGGTCGTGCTCATGTTCCTGATCGTCAGCCCCATCCATCGCCGCTGGGGCAAGCCGAAAGCCGCCGCCNTCTCCGCGCTGGTCGGCCTGGTATTCTACTGCGGCCCCTACTTCCTGCTGCTGGCAGGCGCATGGCCTCCTCCGGGAACGACCGCCTCCACCGTCCTGCTGTTCGCGCTGCTGATCGTCGCCAATACGTCCAGCGTCATCTCGATCATTTCGGCCACCTCCATGGTCGCGGAAATCGTCGAGGCGTTCGAAGAACGCACCGGCAAGCGGGCGGAAGGCACGTTCTATTCGGGCAACTGGCTGGTACAGAAATGCGCCACCGGTGGCGGCATCATGCTGACCAGCCTGATCGTGCAATCGGTCGATATCGCCCCGGGCACGCCGCAGGCCGCTGTTTCGCCCGATGCCGTGCGGCAACTGGTGGTACTGTTCGTCATCGCGGCCAGCGCGCTGGCGCTCTTCGCAGCCTTCTGGCTGGGGCGCTTCCCGATCACGCGGGCCCAGCACGAAGCGCGGGTGGCGAACCGGCTGTCGCGGCGCCCGCCAACCGAAGAAAACGACCCGATCGGTGATGCCGTGCGCGCCGACCCGGATGCGCATTCGATAACCCCCTGACCGGCCAAGCGGGCTTGGCTTGGCACTAACCTTATGCCAGTTTCATGGCGCAACCGAATTGAGAGAAGAGGACAGATACGATGGATTTCGAACCCACTGAGAGGCAAGCATACTGGCGCGACCGGGTGAAGAATTTCATCGACGATCACGTTCGCCCGGCCGTCTCGACCTACAAGAAACAGGATGCCGAAGGCGAACGCTGGAAAGTCATTCCCGTGGTCGAAGATCTCAAGGCCAAGGCGAAGAAGGAAGGCATCTGGAACCTCTTCATGCCGCCCCGCAACGACGGCCATCATCACGTCGAAGAAAGCTTCGAATTCGAAGGCCCGGGCCTTACCAATCTGGAATACGCCCTCTGCGCGGAAGAAATGGGCCGCATCGGCTTCGCTTCGGAAGTGTTCAACTGCTCCGCGCCCGATACCGGCAATATGGAAGTCTTCCATCGTTACGGAACGCGCGCGCAGAAGGACCAGTGGCTGACGCCGCTGATGAACGGGGAAATCCGCTCGGCCTTCCTGATGACCGAACCGTTCACTGCCTCTTCGGACGCGACCAACATCGAAACCCGCATCGAACGCGACGGCGATGAATATGTCATCAACGGGCGCAAGTGGTGGTCGTCGGGCGTGGGCGATCCGCGCTGCAAGGTTGCCATNGTNATGGGCAAGACCGATTTTTCCGCCGGGCGTCACGCCGCGCAATCAATGCTCCTGATGCCGATGGATGCTCCGGGCGTGAACATCCTNCGTCACCTGCCCGTCTTCGGTTATGACGATGCCCCGCACGGCCACATGGAAGTCGAACTGAAGGACGTGCGCGTTCCGGTCGACAACATGCTGCTGGGCGAAGGCCGCGGCTTCGAAATCGCGCAGGGGCGCCTCGGGCCGGGCCGCATTCACCACTGCATGCGCACCATCGGCGTTGCCGAAGAAGCGCTCGCCAAGATGTGCAAGCGNCTNCAGGAACGCGAAGCNTTCGGCAAGCCNATCTACAAGCACTCGGTCTGGGAAGAACGCGTGGCGCGTGCCCGTATCGACATCGACATGACCCGTCTGCTCTGCCTCAAGGCCGCAGACATGATGGACAAGGTCGGTAACAAGGCAGCCAAGCAGGAAATCGCCATGATCAAGGTGCAGGCGCCCAATATGGCGCTGCGCATCATCGACGATGCCATCCAGGCGCATGGCGGCGGCGGCGTGTCGGACGATTACGGTCTGGCCAATGCCTATGCCCACCAGCGCACGCTGCGCCTTGCCGATGGTCCGGACGAAGTGCACGCACGCTCGATCGCGCGGATGGANTTTGCCAAGCATCTTCCCGAAGCCGGTCCCACCGCCAATGCCCTGCGCGAAGGTGCGGCGCCCACATCGGGCAACGACAACCACAGCTCGGGCGACATGGGGGCGACACGCTGATGGCAAAGGCAGCTATTCTTGAAAAGGTCGGCGGGCTCACGATCGGCGAGGTGGAACTCGCCGATCCCGGACCGCATGAAGTCCTGATCGACACCAAGGCATGCGGCCTGTGCCATTCCGACCTCCACTTCATCGACGGTGCCTATCCGCACCCNCTTCCCGCCATTCCGGGGCACGAAGCGGCGGGCGTGGTGCGCGCGGTCGGNTCGGAAGTGAAGACGGTGAAGCCGGGCGATCACGTGGTTTCGTGCCTGTCCGTCTTCTGCGGACACTGCGAATTCTGTGTCACCGGCCGTATGGCCNTGTGTCTTGGGGCCGATACGCGCCGTTCGGCCGACCAAACACCCCGGATCATACGTTCGATTGACAAGACTCCTGTAGGGCAGATGCTCAATCTGTCNGCCTTCTGCGAACAGATGCTGATCCACGAAAATGCCTGCGTCGCCATCGACAAGGACATGCCGCTGGACNGNGCGGCCATCATCGGCTGCGCCGTAACTACCGGAGCGGGAACGATTTTTAACGCCTGCAAGGTCGTCCCGGGCGAAACCGTGGCCGTGGTCGGCTGCGGCGGCGTCGGTCTCGCGGCGATCAACGCGGCCAAGATCGCCGGCGCGGGCAAAGTCATCGCCATCGATCCCCTCGCCGAAAAACGTGAACTCGCTCAAGTACTTGGCGCCACCCACACGGTCGATGCCATGGCCGATAACGCGGTCGAGGAAGTCATGAAGATTTCCCGCGGCGGCGTGCACCACGCCATCGAAGCCGTCGGCCGCCAGGCCTCCGCCGACCTGTGCGTGAAGATCCTCCGCCGCGGCGGCACCGCCACGATCCTCGGCATGATGCCGCTGGACTGCAAGGTCGGCCTCGGTGCCATGGACCTCCTGTCGGGCAAGAAACTGCAAGGCGCGATCATGGGCATGAACCACTTCCCGGTCGATCTGCCCCGCCTCGTCGACTTCTACATGCGCGGCCTCCTCGATCTCGACACGATCATCGCCGAGCGTATCCCATTGGAAAAGATCAACGAGGGATTCGAAAAGATGAAGCAGGGAACCTCCGCGCGAAGCGTGGTGGTCTTCGACTGATGGCCGAAGAACAGGCGATCGATTTCGACAAGGAAATGGTCGGCACGATCGAGGTTCCCGAAGCCGACCGGATGGACCTAGANGCGCTGTCAGANTGGTTTACNGCCAATGTCGAGNGTTTCGAAGGCCCCCTGAGCTANACCAAGTTCAAGGGCGGNCAGTCCAACCCGACCTANCGGATCGACACGCCGGCGCGCAGCTATGTGCTGCGCCGCCAGCCCTTCGGCAAGCTGCTGCCAAGCGCGCATGCCGTGGACCGGGAATACACGGTGATGCATGCCCTCGGGCCCACCGGCTTCCCCGTGCCCAAGACATACGGCCTGTGCGAAGATCCTGAGGTTATCGGTTCGAAGTTCTTCGTCATGGGTCTCGCCGACGGGCGCAGTCTCTGGAACGGCTCCCTGCCCAACAATACGCCGGCCGAGCGAAGAGAAATCTACAACTCGATGATCGACACTTTTGCCGATCTCCACACCAAGGATCCGATTGCCATCGGGCTTGGGGATTTCGGCAAGCCGACCGATTATTGCGCACGTCAGATCAACCGCTGGTCCAAGCAGTACAAGCTCTCCGAAACCGAGCACATGCCCCAGATGGAACGGCTNATCGAATGGCTGCCCGANACCATNCCGCCGCAGCACGAGAGCAGCGTNGTGCATGGCGACTACCGGCTCGACAATATGATCTTCCGACCAGATTCCAACGANGTACTNGCAGTGCTCGATTGGGAACTGTCCACCCTCGGCGATCCGATTGCNGATTTCAGCTATCTGATGCTGAACTGGCATAATCCCCATGACGGGCGCGCTGGGCTGGAGGGTCTCGACCTCAAGGAACTCGGCATCCCGTCGCAGGACGAAGCAGTGGAGCGCTACGTAGCGCGCACCGGCTATCCCGTACCGCCCATGGACTGGTACTTTGCCTATAATCTGTTCCGCCTGGCGGGCATCATGCAGGGTATTAAGAAACGCGTGATCGATGGTACCGCGTCATCCGCTCATGCGAAGTCGATGTCCGAACGTGTCGCGCCGCTGGTCGACAGGGCATACCAATTCGCCACGGCAGCAGGGATGGACTAGCGCAGCAACGCTGCTAACGCGTGCTCCGAATTATCCGGAGATGAAGATGAGCGCCGACCTCGAAAACCGCATCGAAGCTGCGTGGGAAGACCGCGCCAATGTCACTCCGCAATCGAGTGACGTGCGCGAAGCGGTCGGAGCGGCGCTCACCTTGCTCGACAGCGGCGAAGGCCGCGTTGCACAACCCGATGGCAAAGGCGGGTGGACCGTCAACCAGTGGCTGAAGAAAGCTGTCCTGCTCAGCTTCCGCCTCAACGACAATCGTGTCATGGAAGGCGGGAGCGCCGGCCATCCTGCATTCGACAAGGTTCCCAGCAAGTTCGCCGGCTGGGACGATGCCCGTTTCCGCCAAGCCGGGTTCCGCGTTGTACCCGGCGCAATTGCCCGCGAAGGCGCCTACATCGCCCCAGGCTGCGTACTGATGCCCAGTTTCGTCAATATCGGAGCCTATGTCGGCAAGGGCACGATGGTCGACACCTGGGCCAGCATCGGCAGCTGCGCCCAGATCGGCGAAAATTGCCACATATCCGCCGGTGCGGGAATTGGCGGCGTGCTGGAACCGATGCAGGCAAATCCCACCATCATCGGCGACAATTGCTTCATCGGCGCACGGAGCGAGATCGTCGAAGGCGTGATTGTCGGTGAAGGCTGTGTCGTCGCCATGGGTGTTTTCATCACCCAGTCGACCAAGATCGTCTATCGCGATTCCGGCAAAGTCATCCGCGGCCATATACCCCCTTACTCGGTGGTCGTACCCGGAGCCCTGCCGGGCAAGGACGGCGGCCCGGGCCTGGCCTGCGCCGTGATCGTCAAGACGGTGGACGCCCAGACGCGAGAGAAAACCGGGATCAACGATCTGCTGCGCGATTAGCGCAAAGGAACATTCCCCGCACGGAAGCGTAAATCTCCCTGATACCTGCGGGTTCGCACATTTTGAGGGAGTATTACCGCGTGCACAAAGAAGGCGAAGAGATCCACATCGACGAGACCGAAGCAAGCGGTGGCTCGAAAGAGGGCGTCGTACGCTGGGTACTGGCCGGAGGTTTGCTTCTGGCAGTGATCCTTCTGTCGATTACCTGGATTATTCCTGCAATGACCACCGGCGATGTCGAGGAAGAAGGCACCGTGAGTGGTCAGATTTCGTCCATGGAAGACGGTAGCAGCGATACCGACAGCATCGTGACCGATCTGGGCGATGACGAGGCGACAACGCAACAAGACCGCACCACCACCGAAGACGGACTGGAAGTCGTCGAAAACTGAGCATCTGCGGAGAGGTCGCATGAGCAATTCAAACAGTTTCAGGTCCGGCCAATATGTCGAATGGAGCTGGGGTAACGGCAAAGGCAAGGGTCAGATTTCGGAGCGGTTCGAACGGAAAGTCACCCGCACCCTGCAGGGTGCGGAAGTGACGAAGGATGGTGACGGAGACAATCCGGCTTATCTCGTCCGGCAGGATGATGGCGACGAAGTCCTGAAATTAGGATCCGAACTGGAGGCGCAGAACTGATGCCTGCACAATCGAAAGCCCAGCAACGCGCGGCCGGTGCTGCGCTGGCTGCCAAGAGAGGCGAGACAAAGGTCGGTGACCTTCAGGGCGCTTCGAAAGACATGTACGATAGCATGAGTGAAGACGAGCTCGAGGATTATGCCTCGACCAAGCTCGACGGGCTCCCCGACCATGTCGACGAAGACGACTGAACGTAGCGAGTTCGCCCATTTCCTGAACGCTCAGGACGGCGGCGCTTACGACGCTGCACTTGCCGAACTTCGCGAAGGCAAGAAGGTGGGCCATTGGATGTGGTTCATCTTTCCCCAGATTGCCGGGCTAGGCAGCAGTGCAAACGCCCGGAGATTCGCGCTTGCCGACAAGGCCGAAGCGACGTCCTATTGTACCCATGACGAACTTGGCCCGCGGCTTTTTGAAGCGACGGAAGCCATGCTGGACTGGGCCGGCACAATGTCGGCCAAAGATATTCTCGGACCTGTCGATGCACTGAAGTTTCGAAGCTGCATGACGCTTTTCGAACTCGCCTGCGGAGATGAAGACGCGCAAGTCTTCTCCGAAGCGCTCGAACAGTTCTACGACGGTGAGCGAGATCCCCTCACACTGGCAAAACTCTGACGGCGTCTCCAGCGCCAGCTTGCGGATTGTCGCCTGGGCATCGCGTATTGGCGTTCATTCGCTATCGTCGCGAGGTTCGCCAGCGGGGTATTCGATCGGGGGGAGGGCGGAAGCGCTGGCAGCAAACGCTTCCGCTTCACGCAGAACCCGCATCATATTGCGGGATGAAATCTTCTCGAGATCATCCTGCGAATACCCACGCCCGGCGAGTTCCGCAAACAGGGCGGGATAACCGGTGACGTCTTCCATTCCTACGGGGCCGCTCGGCATGCCATCGTAATCGCCCCCGATGCCGATATGATCGATGCCGGCAACANCGCGAATATGATCGATGTGGTCAGCCATATCCGAAATGGTCGCGACCGGTTCGCGATTTTCCGCATCCCATTTGGCAAGCTGGGCTTCGACTGTATCTGGAAGGCCCGGATAAAGGGCTTTCAGACGTGCTTCTTCGCCTGCTCGATTGGCCGAATGAGTGCGAAGGTCCTCCTTGATGAACCACGGCAATGCAACGACCATCACGATACCGCCATTTGCAGGCATCCGGGCAAGTACACTATCCGGAACATTGCGCAGATGCCCCGCGACGGCCCGTGCGCCCGAATGACTGAAAATGACGGGCGCCTGAGCCACATCGAGCGCATCCATCATCGATGCTTCGCTGACATGGCTCAGATCGACCAGCATCCCGATGCGGTTCATTTCGCGCACGACATCCTTGCCGAACGCGTTGAGCCCATCATGCCTGGGAGCGTCGGTGGCGCTGTCGACCCAACTCAAGGTCTTCCCGTGCGTCAGCGTCATGTAACGCGCGCCAAGATCGTACATTTGCCGCAATACGGCGAGGCTCGACCCGATCGAGTGGCCACCCTCCATCCCGATGAGCGAGGCAATACGCCCGGCCGCCATTGTCTCTTCTACTTCATCCGCGCTCAGCGCGAGCTGCATATCGTCGGGATAGCGCGCGATGAGGCGCTTCGTGACGTCGATCTGCTCGATGGTAGCCTGAACAGCTTCGGGCTCCGACAAGTTTGCACTGACATAAACGGACCACCACTGCGCCCCGACCTTCCCCTGCTTTAGGCGGATCAGGTCCGAATGCATGGCCGAATGATCTGCAGAGGCCGTATTGAGCGTTTCGCGAAAATCGAAATCGTTGATCACGTTGCCAACCCGCGAACGCAGCTGGATGGGAACATCGTTATGCCCGTCCCATACCGGAGCCGCTTCGAGAGCGGCTGCAGCGATGCGCTCGGCATTGTCTTGAGCGAATGCCGGGGAGCCGCACGCGATGGCGGCAGCCGCAGAAGCTAGCAGGAAACGGCGCATGAACAGGAACCCCTTGTTGTTTCGCGGACTGTCCTAGCAAACACGAACAGCAAGAAAAGGCTTCGCCCATGACCGTATCTGCGCATTGGAATGGCGAACTGCTTGCCCGCAGTGACGAAACGATCGTCGTGGAGGGAAACCATTACTTCCCGGCAGACGATGTCGCGCGCGATGTTCTGGTGCCCAGCGACACCACCAGCGAGTGCCCTTGGAAGGGTACGGCGAATTATTACTCGATCAGCGCCGGCGGGCAGATCAATCCCGATGCCGCATGGTATTACCCCCAAAGGAGGCAGCGGACGAAATAAAGGGCCGCATCGCTTTCTGGAAGGGCGTCGAGGTTGTCGACGGGTGAACGGAGCACGGGTTAATCCCCAAGAGGTATAGAACCGCTTTTTGGCGCCGGGATCTCTGTCTTTTCATGATCGATTGTCTGGAACCGGCAATCGCATACTGATAGCGGGGCTAATGATCAGGACCGGACTTCGTTGGCTACTGGCAGCCTTCTATGCGTTTGCAGGCGTCATCCATCTGGCCGACCCACAGCCTTTTCTGTCGATTATGCCGGGCTGGGTGCCGATGCCGCACGCAGTGGTTTTCTGGACGGGGATTGCCGAACTACTGGGCGCGGCGGCGTTGATGCAACCGGTAAGTCTGGCTTTGCGGAGGGCCGGAGCGATCGGCCTTGCAGTTTATGCCGTTTGCGTATTCCCCGCTAATATCCATCATTTCGCTTTGGATTTGGCCCGCCCCGATGGCGGATTTGGGCTCGGCTATCACATGCCGAGGATGATCGCACAGCCGATCCTGGTCTGGCTCGCGCTATGGACCGGCGGCGTAACGGACTGGCCGTTACACCGCCGATAGCCAGTCATCAGCTCATGTGCTTCGAGACGGCGCCCGTCATCTTGAACATGGAGATCTGTTCCTTGCCGATCACCGCGCCGAGCTTGTCGTCGGGGTTGATCATGCGCTTGTCCTTGGAATCCTGAAGGTCGTTAGCCTTGATGTGATCCCACACCTTGGAGGTGACCTGCGCACGGGTCATCGGACCCTTACCCACGACATTCTCCAGTTCCGGCGATAGATTTACCGGCTTCTGCAGTGCGTTGTTCTTGCCAGCCATGACTAATCCTTTCCTAGGCTATGCTTCAATCTACGTCGCCGAGATCCTCGACGTCCAGTTCCTCGACCTCATGGCCTTCGAACCGGGCGGTGAGAACCGCAGCGGCGGTCACGTGTCCGTCCAGATTGCGGACGAGTTCCTCATGCGTTGCCCCCGGCATCAGTGTGAGCGGGAGATCAATCGCGAAAAGCTGAAAGACATACCGGTGTTCCTCGCCCAGCGGAGGATCGGGCAACAGCCACTCCGAATTGCCATGCGCATTCTTGCCGGTACGGGGGGGCGTTTCGCCCTCCATCAGCTTGCCCTTCTGCGGGGGAAGGCCCCAGACCGTCCAGTGGACATGGCCCTTGTCGGCATCCTCGGCCACGAGAACAATTTCCTGGGCCCCTGGGGGCGGCGACGTCCACTCCAAAGGAGGAGCGACCGCGTCCTCCTCGATCGCCGTAAACGATGGGTCGAGTTCGCCGCCGTTTTGAAAAGCTGCGCTGGTCAATGCAAAGCCGCCGCGTCCAAGCACGCGCTCGTCGGCAACCTTCTCCAGTGTTAGAGTATGGCCGACGGGAACCCCGCCAACCGCATTCAGCACCCAAGGCGCTACGCCGCTCGCCATGAAATCTCCTCTTTTCCGCTATTGCGGGCATCTTTCGGCCTGCCCTTAAGGCATAGCTCGGGGGTGCAAACCATCCCATGGGGCGAAATTTGCACCGATTTTACGGGGAAATGGGCCTTGCAGGCGTTTATTCGTGCTATTGCTCACCCTCAATTAAGCCGTCATGGTCAGAAGAAGGCCGATCGTCGGGATTTAAGGCGGATAGCAAGGGGAGCAGGATTATGGGGTTGGGTCGCACCGTTCTAAGCGCAACATTGGCAGTCTCACTGGCCGCATGCGGGGGCGGTGGTAATTCCAGTGGCGGCGGCGGCAACACCGGAACTGGCGGGACTACTGGCGGTGGCACCATTGCCGATGCCTGCTCTCTTGCAAGTCGGCAGGACTGGGCGCTTCAGCAGCTGAACGAATTTTATCTCTTCCCCACCCTGCTCGATCAGACCGTTAACCGTGCAAACTATTCGACGGTCCAAAGCTATATCGATGCTCTGGTTGCGCCAGCCCGCGCCCAGCAGCGCGACCGGTTTTTCACCTACATCACGTCGATCGCGGAAGAGAATGCCCTCATCAGTAGCGGGTCGAGCGCAGGCTTCGGCATCCGGCTGTCTTACCAACAGGCATCTCAGCAGGTTTTCGTGGTTGAAGCGTTCGAGAGCGCTCCGGCACTGGCCGAAGGGATCGACCGCGGCAGCGAGATCATCGCGATCAATGGGCAAAGCGTCAGCCAGCTTATGGCCAGTGGCGGGCCGCAAGCCGTGGTGAATGCGCTGGGCCCTAGCGATCCGGGCGTAACCCGGGAGCTGACCGTGCGTCGGCCCGACGGCACCGAACTGACAGCATCGGTGACGAAAACCGAATTTTCGCTCGATCCGATTTCGGATCGATATGGCGCCAAGATCTTCGACAATGGCGGTACCAAGGTCGGCTACGTTAACTTGCGAACCTTCATTATCGAAGATGCCACTCGCCAATTGCGGGAAGCATTTCAGGTCTTCCAAGACGAGGGCGTAACCCAGATCATCCTCGATTTCCGTTATAACGGTGGGGGTCTCGTTTCGGTCGCCGAATTGCTTGGCGATCTACTGGCGTCTGACAAGGTCGGTCAGGTGTTCAGCAAAACCGTATTCCGCGATTCCCAAAGTCAGTTCGACGAAACGCGCCTGTTCAATTCCGAGCCGCAAGCAATCTCAGCGACCAAGATCGCCGTAATCGGTACCGACGGCACGGCATCAGCCAGCGAATTAGTACCGAATGCGTTTATCCCCTACCTCGGCAACAATATCGCGCTTGTCGGGTCGGATACCTTCGGCAAGCCGGTCGGCCAGATCGCGCGCGACCGTTCAGCCTGCGACGATCGCTTTCGGGTCGTCGCATTTCGCACAGTGAATGCGAACGGCGGCGGGGATTACTATGACGGCCTCGCCAGTGTGATGCCGCGGACATGCCAGGCCGAGGACGATATCTCGAGACAGTTGGGCGATCCCCGGGAAGCTTCCATCGCTACGGCGCTCGATTTCCTCGCCGGCCGCAGCTGCACGGCGATCGGTTCGGCACCCGGTTCGACCACTGCCAGAAGTGCGGCACCGGAAACGAGCCAATTGATGATGCCCGACGCGCCCAATTCCGCGCAAATCGAGATACCAGGCTTGCAGTGATGGCAGAGCGTTACACCACCTTTGCCGAGTTCTGGCCCTTTTATCTACGCGAACACTCCCGCCCCGGCACACGCGCGTTGCATTATATCGGCACCAGCTTGGTCGTGGCGGTAGCGATCGGCGCCGTGGTGACAGGAAGATGGTGGTGGTTGCTCGCTATGCCGGTAGCTGGCTATTTCTTCGCATGGATCGCGCATTTTGCTCATGAGAAGAACCGGCCCGCGACGTTCACCTACCCGTTGTGGAGCTTNAGGGCCGACTTCCAGATGTGGTGGTTGTGGCTGACGGGCAGGCTAGGCCGCGAACTTGACGCCGCTGGTGTCACCTCAAGCTAGGCCAATGCGGCTGCCAGGGTCAGTAGTCCCAAGCCGATAGATAGCGGCACCCGCAGTGCCATCCACCATGGCGGCGCGAGAGAGTTTAGCTTTGCATCGACACCGAGGCTGACAAGAAGCCCGCCGGCGAGCATGATCAGCGACGGCTCAGGCCATTCCCAACCCAGAAGCCAGGGTAAGAAACAGGCAAGTCCGACAAGAGCCGGCAAAACCGCTGCAATCCAAACCCAGCCAAGAGCCCGCCTGCGTTCAGCGGCCGGGGCCATGGCTGCTATTCCCCACCATGTTCCACCCAGAAAAGCCAGGATCAGTGCGGCATAAGCTACGCTGATGATCTGTGCCGGTTCACGGCTATAATCTGGCCCCCAATAGAGGACAGCGACACAGATGAACTGAGGCAACAAACCGGCAAGGCCGAGCCAGCGTGGCATCCGGGGAACGTTGCCCACTACGGAGCCTCGGGCCCGCTAAAGGGCTGGCTGTCCGTCCACGCGCACCCTTGCCGTTGCTCCCCACCGACAAGCAGGGTGGCAGTATAGGGAAAGATGCGGTCGCTCATGCCATCGGAGCATTCGCCGGGAGTGATCATCAGATCGAAGCTCGCTCCGTTCAGGCTGCCGCTGATNCCAAGGCCGTTATTGCCAGCAAAACGTTCAACCGNAAATTCACTTCCGTCAGGATTTTCGGGGGTGGAATATGTGGCCATGNCCGCTCCGGATGCGCCTCCCCAGAACGGCTCAGTTCCAGTATAGTGGATGACCTCACCAGCCGAGATCGCATCGAATGTGCCACCATCCTTCACGCTGTTCGACGCCCCATCGTCCGCGGTACAAGCAGCCAGCAAGATCAAAGAGCTTGCCACTAGAATCTGCAACTTCATCGCTTTTCCTGTGATAACCAATGCGTTTTTGCGCCTTCCCACTGTTTGTCTGCCTTGAAGAATGCGGCAGCCGGGAGAGAAGCCAGGTCCCCTATAAGCTCCATCACCCTTAATTCGCACATATCTTTTCCCCCTGCGAAGGACCGGCCAATAGAACGGAACGTACCAATGGCTTGCCTTGCGGGTATGCAGATGAAACACTGCATACATGAAGTCGACGCGCCTCCATTTCCTCTGGTACGCCGCCCCCGCCGTGTTTGCCGTCGTGTGCGCAGGGGCATTGGGCGGATCCTCCATCGGCTCAACAACTAGTCTGAAAAAGCCGACTAAAGTTCTTCCCGATATGTCGGGAAATTCTGCCATTGGGGATTACCAGCCATCTGACAGCCGAAAACTGCCCAATCACTATCCATTGGTGACACCCTCCGGGACTATTCCCGTTGCCGAATTGGCCAGGCACGGGCGCTTGCGTAATTCACACAATGTTTGGCGCGGCCCGTTCGACGAAAGCGGGGTCGATACCAAGCAGGAATGGGAACTCGACAATAACGAGATTGATCGTTTGGCGGACTGGCACCCCACAAATCGTCGAGCGACTGAAGCGTTCGATCGCACCTATCAATCTGATCGGACAAAGAACGCATTTAGCGAAAACGCAGAAACCGGGTCGAGCGAGGCGCCCGCGATCAAACCTGTTCGCGCGAAAAGGCCGGTGCCCGACGCCTCAATTAAGAGCGAGCGACCTCCAGGCTCTGATAATGTGCGCCGAAGCGATACCGAAATTGGAGAATCTCTTCCAATCTCACAGCGCCCCGCGGTCACACGATAGACGGGCCTGCCTCGGCGCTTGCTCGGTAAAATAGCGAGGGAGATGAGTTAGGCACAGCCTTCAACATAGCCCAGTTCGGGCATCACACCGACATGGATGACGGAAACCTTCCCATCCGGATTAATCTCGAACCGAAGTCTGGGATCATCGCCGGGCTGGGTAAGGTATTTGCCTTCCGGACCGGTATATTTGTGAGGCTCTTCCCGGAAGCTCGGGAATTCAGCACGCACGTCCTCGATGGTCGAACCTGGACCAATGCCTTCTATGAGCTTCACGCCGCTGCCATCAGCGACTGAAATGCGGCGCACTTCTCCGTTGGTTCGAATGGCGTAAACCCCCGGCCATTCGGGAGATGACAGGGTTTCGCACCCATTTCCTATCTGACCGTCGCCCGCAATAAAACTGCTGTTGGCGGGTACCGGCTGCCCAATTGTCAGGCCACCCAGCCCCTCNAGCGTNAGTGTTTTTGGCNNGGGCGNCNCGGTTTNGTCNGATGCGGGACTGGCGANGGCTTCGGTAGCTGCCTCGGATTGCGTCGCAGCAGAAGGGTTATCGTCCTGCGATGAGCACGCGGACAAAAGAGCCGCGGCGAGAGGAATGGCTAGATATCTCATGACGACATTAGCGCCTGTCAGGGCCGCTGGTTCCCCAACGATCGCAAATCAGAGCGAGAGTCGGCCGCGTGGCTTTTGGAATTTTACGAAATGCTTGCGCGGCTAGACCATATTATACTTATATTTCATACCCAATCGTGGGAACATTTCCGCATCCTGGAAATTCGTTCGACAATGGAGGAAAGGAATAGATGCGAGCAGCACCGCAGCATCAGGACGATCCATTAACTGGGCGCCAGAAAGAATGTATGCTGCTGCTTCAGGATGGGCTGAGCTCAAAGCAGATCGCCCGTGAACTGGGCATTTCCCCGCGTACCGTAGACCAGCACATTTCGGCTGCGCTTGAAAATTTGGGCGATCACAGTCGTCTGGAAGCTGTTTCCCTCCTTCACGATCAAGAGCTTGTGGAAGTCTCGGAAGGCACCGAACCTCCTCAAGCACCGTCGCGCGATAAGCGCCAGCATCACCTGAGCCCGCTCCCTCGCCCTAGCGAAGTTTACCGGCGATCAGGCTATCTTCCCATTTTCCCTCCGATCGGAGGTGGGGTGAACGCAGCGTCGACCAAAGATCGTATCATATGGATAATCCGCATCGGCATCCTCAGCCTGATGCTGACCTGCCTCGCGGTTGTGTTCATTTTGGGCCTTTCCGAGATGGTCAGGCACGTATCCGGATGATTTCATGCCCCCTGCATTCTCCAATCGTGGAGACGGCGAGAAAGGACATAACCATGCATGATATCGAACCAGCAGCGGGCCAGGTAGTCGCCAGCGATACGCAGAAATCGGTCGAGGCAGTCGATCAGGCCGTGATGTCGCTTGCACATCTATGCGCCAGCATTGTCGAGGTGAGCAAAGCGTCACGCCTTCCCATCAGCACGGCGCAGGGCGCCCTTGCAATGGCCGGAACGGGACTGACGAAAGCGATCAGCAGCCGGGAAGACCTGAGCCGCGCCACCAGGGAACTGATCAAGATCCAGAATGCGTCCAATCTGGAAACGGTGGCGTTCGGATGCCCACCGCTTCATAAAGCAAGCGCTCGCCTTTCAGACGATGTTGCCGTGGATCTGGCTGCCTGACCATGGACGTGATTTTCCTGCTTGCCTTCTGGCTGTTTCTGCTCACGGCACTGACACTCGGATGGCAGGCGGGTAATCGCCATGACCGCAGGGTAATTATTGTGATTGCGGCAGCAGCGATAATTTCGGCTGGCGCGAGCCTGTTCTTGCAAGAGCGCATTTCCCTTCCCCTCGTCGCAGCCGTCGATGTGCTGCTATTGGTCGTCGTGATGCGATACGCATTGTCGAGTGGCCGATACTGGCCCATCTGGTTTGCGGCGTTTCATATGACTTCGGTCGTATTCACCGTATTGGCCGTTGTGCTTCCGCCTATTCCCCACATGGTAGCCGAGCGCATCGCAGGGTTCTGGTCCCTACCGTGCCTGATTGTGATGGTCGTGGGGCTGATTGTGGATCAACGGCGCGGTGTGAACCCGTCACCTACATAAAAAAGGGCGACCCGAACGGATCGCCCTTCGCATTTTCAGATCAGCAGTCGATTACGACGGCATCATCACAGTGTCGATCGCATGGATAACGCCATTCGACGCTTCGACATCCGTCATGGTGACGGTGGCCTTGTTGCCAGCCGCATCGGTAAGAACAACATTGCCGCCTTCCATGGTCGCCGTCAGCTTGGCACCGTTCACGGTGGTGATTTCATAGCCTTCTTCACCGGCGCCCTCGATTGCCTGCGTCAGTTCGCTGGCAGGCGTTGCGCCTTCGACCACGTGATATGTGAGAATACTGGTCAGGTCCGACTTGCCAGCCGGGCTGAGCAGTTCGTCACGGGTTGCCTTGGGCACCTTTTCGAAGGCGGCATTGGTCGGTGCGAATACCGTGTAGGGTCCGTCACCCGAGAGGGTTGACCCGAGATCGGCTGCCGTGACGGCCGAGACCAGCATGGAGAAATCTGGGTTGCCCTGAGCGACTTCCACGATGGTGCCGGGTTCGGTGGTGGTGTCGTTGGCCATCTGATCCGCGGCGGCGGCATCCGTGTCCATGGCGGAATTATCCGCGGGTTCTTCTGCGCAGGCGGCGATGGCGAGCGATGCGGCCGAGGCGAGTGCTATTGCGAGCTTATTCATATCCGGGTCCCTTTTCTATTGGTTCGGAAAACGTATTGGCCGGCGGTGCCGACCTTATCGTCGCTCCATCCAACGAGCGCCGCGGCTGAATGTGCCCAAATGCTGCCACAATGTGGCGAGCCGGTGCACCGACGCGACGAATGACATGTGGCCACTCGCACTGTCGATGCACTGGCGCGCGGTTACATCACCTTTTCGGGGCGGGCTTCGTGCCGGTGCTTCGCTTCCTTGCCGAACAGACGGGTGAGGCGCTGGGCCATGGTGCTGGCCGCCTTGCGCGCGGCGGCGTCCACCGAAGAGCCATGCTCGGTCACACCGATCGGCTTGCCGCCGCGAGGGCGCGCTTCGATGGTGCAGCCCTTGTCGTCATTGCCATGGGTGTGATGGTGTTCGTTGTGGACGTGCACTTCGAGGCGGGTGAGGCGTTCTTCGAACCGCGTCAGTTTTTCGCGTACCTGTGCTTCGATGCGCTCGGCGACGTCGTCCGTGCCCATGACGCTGCTGTCCGAATTGAACTGGAATTGCATGGCGTTGTCTCTCCTTTTGCATGCTTGTCTATTCAACGCCCGTCAGGGGCATTCCGGTCCGCATTTTCGACGCGAATGAGCAACTTTCCGACCGGGTTCGGCGCAGCGACGGGAGGAGACATGGACCGGGTGTTACACAGTCCAGGGAGAAAACTTTGTCGGCTTGTGCGACCAGGCGTCGGCTTATGGATCCGCAGCGTCGGCTTCATGCATTATCATGTCAGCTTGTTCGGCCCGCATGTCGGCTTGCGCGGCCAGCATGTCGGCATAGGCGCCGGATATGTCGGCTTGCGAGGGGGCTGCGCGCAGATAGTCGAGCGCGGCAAGGCCCGGGCCTTCCCAGCGCGAGCGGGCAGCATGCAGACGCTGCTTGCTGGCAGCCGCGCGGGCCCGCAACCCCATGCGCCGNGCCCCTTCGAACGCTTCGCGGAATTGCGGNCCGTCGAGCCGGGCGCGCAGCGCATAGGCCGACTGCCGGCTCATCCCCACGGCCNNCGCCGCCTCCGCCACGCGCCCGCATTGTTCGAGCGCGAGAAGGAAGGCCTTCACCTTGGGAACGGTCCAGCGATAATCGGCATTGCACTGCCGCGCCCGCCTGTTCGGGCGGGCGGGAGAGGAAGGTGGCGCGTCGGTTTCATCGGTCATCCGGCAGGATGAGCCACAAAACCGGGTGTGTAGGAAAATGTTTTCGTATCAGCCGGGCGTGCGCACAAGCATCAGGCTGCCGAGATCCACGCGGTCGCTGCCAGCCGTCGGCGTGACGGGGGTATTGGTATCGGTGATCCAGAGGAGCTGGCCCGAGCCATCTTCGATCCGCACGCGGGCGGTCGTGCGCACGGCACCCTGCAAGGCGTCGCGCGGCACCTCCACGCTGAAGGGCAACGGCACCTGACGCCCATCGGTGGGCATGATTTCTTCGGCCAGAACCGTGGCGGGCGCATCGGCGCGCGAGACATCTTCGATCCGCACGGACATCACCGCCTGCGGCGGCAGGGCGATGCGTTCGCGATAGGTGGCTTCGCCCGAAACCGTCACCACATCGGCGCTGGAGGGCACGGTGGCACAGGCCGCCAGAGGGATGGCGAGTGCGGCGGCGAGGGGTGCGAGGATCTTCATTTCCAGCAAACGCCGGTATGCGCGCCTGCGTTCCCGGCACCACGCCGTCCGGGCGGAACGCGGGGACGCGACGAGCATTGGACACATGACAAAAGTGAAAGGAACCGTTCATGAAACTGCCCAAGCCAATCCTTTTGAGCATCGTCGGCGCCACTGCCCTGACGGCCGCCTGCGGTGAAACGCCGGCCGAACAGCAAGCCGACACCATGGACGACCAGATCGAAATGGAAGCCGACCGTAGCGCGGTAGCCGCCGGNACGGACGAGGCNGCNCTNGGCATGACCGAAGCGCAATTGCTGGANGCCGATCTGGTGACNGCCGACGGNACCGATCTGGGCGATGTCGCGCTGGTTCGCCGCGACGACAATGGCACNGTGACCGGNCTGGTGATCGAACTGGAAGACACCGATCCCGACCGCTGGGTNGAAATNCCGATGGANGGCCTGACCCTGCGCGGCAATGCCACCGACGGCGATGTCCAGACATCCATGANNGCCGCCGATCTGGCTGCCCTGCCCGACGCCGACATGAGCGCTGTCAACAACACGACGATGTAAGCGCAGCGCAATTTTCCGTTTTTTGCGAAGGCCCGTCCCGGAGCGATCCGGGGCGGGCTTTTCGGTGTGGGGGTGCCCCTTCCTGCGATCCGGTTATGACGGAGCGACTGTGCGCGCGGCCCGGATATGCTATTGCCGGGGCAGGAGGGGCCGGGATGATCGAGCAACTTGCGATTGCGACGGGCATGGTGCTGGCAACGGTGGCGATCCATGGGGGCGGCCTGGTGCTGCTGAACCGGCTGCTGCGGATCGANCAGCGCGAGGAACGGCAGGAACACCTTTCGCCCGTGAGCCTGCCGGGCATGATATTCACCTTTGCGCTGGTGATGGGCCTGTTTGCGATCCACGGNGTCGANATCTGGCTTTATGCCCTGCTCTACTGGCTGACGGGCGCGCTGCCGGACCTGCACATATCGGTGTATTTCAGCACCATCACCTATGCCACGATCGGTTANGACGACGAGGGGCTGGAGCGNGCNTGGCAACTGGTCGCCGCGATCGAGGGGATCAACGGGATCNTGCTGCTNGGCTGGTCGACGGCATTCTTCGTATCGCTGATGGCCCGGATGGGGCGGCGCTAGGCCGTCCTTGCATTCGCCGGGCCGGACCGCGGCGGGCCCGGTTTCCCGGCGTCTGCCGAATTGATGCAGGCGATTGCGGGAAAGAGCGTAGGGTGCGTGCGGGGCATGCCGCCCCGACTGGAAACGATCATGGCCAAAGGCCAAGCAAAGAAGAGCCGAGAAGCGCGCAAGCCGAAGAAGGAAAAGATCAAGACCAACGCGTCCCAACCATCGCAGAAGCCGGGTGCGATCAAGGGCCTGGAGAATATGAAGAACAGCTGAGGCTGCGGCACGCCTTGAAGCGGCCGAATTATGCGCGGGCGGCATGCGGTGCTAAGGCGACACCGATGCCCGCGCCCCAATCCCCCGATCGACCCGGCCCCGACGATACCGGCGATATGCCGGCAACCATTCTGGTCGATGCCGACGCCTGCCCGGTGAAGGACGAGATCTACCGCGTGGCCGAACGCCATGGCGCGCATGTGCGCGTGGTCAGCAACGATATCTTCCGCGTGCCGGTGAGCGAGCGCGTAAAGCGCGTGGTCGTGAGCGACGGTTTCGATGCGGCGGACGACTGGATCGCGGAGAATGCGAGCCCAAGCACCGTGGTGATCACGGCCGACATCCTGCTGGCCGAGCGCTGCCTGAAGGAAGGCGCGCAGGTGCTGGCGCACAATGGCAAGCCGTTCGATGCCGCCAGCATCGGCGGTGCGGTGGCCACGCGCGCGATCATGGCGGATCTGCGCGCCGGAATGGACGGGATCGGGGGCGGCCCGCCGCCCTTCAGCAAGACCGACCGTTCGCGTTTCCTGCAGGCGCTGGACAAGGTGCTGACCGCGATGCGCCGCACAGGCTGATCAGGCTCAGCCCGATTTCTTGGCCTTGTGCGCGGCAATCGCTTCGTCGATCGCGGCGATCCGCTGCCGCTCGGGTGTATCCTTGGCCAGCCCCTTGAGACGGCAGGTCGCCCAGAGCTGGCGGCGTTCGGATTCGAGATTCTTGAGATAGAGATCGGCCATGCCGGTGCCTATGGGCGCATCGACGCGCGCTGGCCAGTGGGGCATGCGGCGATCATTCCTCGTCGCTGCGCCGCCCGTCGCGTTCCTTGGCGACGCCCTTGAACGGTTCGCCATCCGACTTGACGTCCATGAACTGCCCCGCCCCGGCCGAGCCGTCCTCACGATTACGCTTGGTCCATTTGCCCGTCGCGGTGTTCTTTACCTGACTGCGATCGTCGACCGAGCCGATGCGGTGTTCGTCACCTGTATTGCGTGCCATTGTTGGCCTCCTTTGAAAGACCAACGGGTGGGGATTCGCGAGAGTTCCGAGATCCGGGATGGAAAGCGGATCGCTCGTGGTTTCTGCATGTAGGAGCGGGCTTGTGAGTAAAGGGTGGTTTTAACCCTTTCTATCGAAGAACAGACGAAGCTTTCACATGAGCAACCTACTCGTCATAACTAAAAATGAACTCGCTGATTGCTCAGATTTTTTATTGCGCTGTGAATAAGCGCCCGATCCAATCGACAAAATCATCACAGACGTTACCGCTGTCGTTTAAAGTCCGTTTTGTAATCGCCTGGCCCATAGGACTTCCAGGAGAGTCCTGAACAGCAAGCCATGCATGAACCTTAGCTTTTGTTTTGTGAACATCTCGAAAGCGGTTCTCTGATGGTGGCAGGCCCTCTACAAATTGGTCAGAGATTGGCCACACGATATCGTCCTCAGGCACCAAAAAACTTACGAAGTCTTCGAGCATTCCCGGGATGGTATTGTCAGGCATGACCCAGATACCAAATCTCAAGTCGCCTTCGGTGACGACTAAACCACCCTGAACTGGGTTAGCTGGAACTGCTGTGAAGCCCCCCTTCTGAAATGCCGCACGAACGGCATCCCAACGCGCTTGGGTACTGATGTCAGCGTCCACTACAACGCCCAGCGCATCAAGATTGCTTCCCTTTAGCTCAACAGGCAAGCGCGCGATTAACTTGTCGTATCCTTTGGTTTCGACCACTTCGAATGTTTGCGCGACGTGACGTCGCTTAAACAACGACCAAAGAACATGTTGATCATCGGTTCCCTCAACCAAGAGACGTTTCATTACCGCAGTTCAATCGAATTCGATGACGCAATCATGATCTCATCGAAAGAGAAATTCGTAGTTTCTATGTGGTCGCCTTCGTTTTCTAATCGAAAAACCTTCCCGGTTGTTCCCGTATTTTCTAAACCAGCCCGCGCAAATCCATCGATACAATCCCAACTATGCGTCGTGCAAAATATCTGGCTATCCATTTTCTTAGCAAGACGGAAAACTAGCTCCCACAAGTCCTGCTGCACCGAATAGTGAATTCCGTTCTCGATTTCGTCGATAAGCACTAAACCGTTTTTTGCTTTGATCATCGACAATACGATGTCGAGCAGATGGGTAACACCCTCACCCAAACTCTTAAAAGGCATCGGAGTTCGAAATTGCTTCAGCTTAGCCATAAGCATGCGTTCACCGCGCCCCTCTGGAGACTGGACCATAACCAACTTGTCAATGCTGGGAGAAATTACTCTTAGCGCCTCAATGACATCTTCTTCGTCATCGGTCAGAGCAATCCCATCCCAGACTCTACCGATCTCATCGGGCTGGAGGCCTGACGAGGAGAGGTACGCGACATTACTATCAAGGTCTGCCGAAATTCTTCGTCTCATCATTATGCGTGAGAACCGATCCAAGGGGAACAAAAGCCGATTACCATTTTGATGAATAGCAAAGCCGGGGAGAGCTTCTAGGTCGAGATCAAAATCCGCCGGAACGTATCTAATTCCAGCGTCATCGCTTGTCTGCTCTTGCATCAACCAGAGGAATTCGACCGCCAAGGACTGGCTTTCGCCCGTGGTTGATATCTCAAACACCTGTCCGTTCCTGAACGGAGGTCGTCCGTAAAAAAGCGACTCATAAGCCAAAGAGGGACCATCTTGATATCCGGACCTGTCTCGGCGTCTGAGACCTAGATCATCTTTGCGGAGGGCAAGATCATACTCGTGCCGAGACGTTAGAAGGTCATAAATTCTGACACGAGGGTCGGGCGACGAGGCAAGTCGAAGCGCCTCAAGCACCGTAGTTTTCCCAGTGTTATTTTTACCGACCAGCAGGTTCACTCGGCCAAGTTTTGAGACTCGAAACTTGCTCAAGCCTCGGAAATTTCTGATGGAAATCGAGCGAATTTGTTTCATCTAAAATTTCGATTCCAAATCGACGAACTTAGGAATGATGCATCGAAACGCGTTTGCACTAAGCCTCCGGCAAATACAACTTCTCGCCTTTCTCCCGGTAAACCTTGCTCATCTCTTCCATGCCCTCGCGCGCTTCCTCGGCTTCTTCGGGTGAGGTCTCGCGCTTGATGTTTTCGGTCGCGAGATAGCTGTCCGAGTTCTGCTTGGCGGCGAAGTCGCGCACTTCCTGCGTTATCTTCATCGAGCAGAATTTCGGCCCGCACATGGAGCAGAAATGCGCGGTCTTGGCGCCTTCTGCGGGGAGGGTCTGGTCGTGGTACTGCTCGGCCGTGTCGGGGTCGAGGCTGAGGTTGAACTGGTCGCGCCAGCGGAATTCGAAGCGCGCCTTGCTCAGCGCGTCGTCGCGGACCTTGGCGGCGGGGTGGCCCTTGGCAAGATCGGCCGCGTGGGCGGCGAGCTTGTAGGTCACCACGCCCACCTTCACATCGTCGCGGTCGGGCAGGCCGAGGTGTTCCTTGGGCGTGACGTAGCAGAGCATCGCGGTGCCGTACCAGCCGATCTGCGCCGCGCCGATGCCGCTGGTGATGTGGTCGTAACCCGGCGCGATATCGGTGACGAGCGGGCCCAATGTGTAGAAGGGGGCTTCGCCGCAGGCTTCGAGCTGCTTGTCCATGTTCTCCTTGATCTTGTGCATCGGCACGTGGCCGGGGCCTTCGATCATCACCTGTACGTCCTGCTCCCAGGCGCGCTTGGTCAGTTCGCCCAGCGTGTAGAGCTCGGCGAACTGGGCCTCGTCATTGGCGTCGGCGATGGAGCCGGGGCGCAGGCCGTCGCCCAGCGAATAGGCGATGTCGTAGGCCTTCATGATCTCGGTGATCTCGTCGAAGCGCTCGTAGAGGAAGCTCTCCTTGTGATGCGCGAGGCACCATTTCGCCATGATCGAGCCGCCGCGGCTGACGATGCCGGTCACGCGCTTGGCGGTCATCGGCACATAAGGCAGCCGCACACCGGCGTGGATGGTGAAATAGTCGACGCCCTGTTCGGCCTGTTCGATCAGCGTGTCGCGGAANANTTCCCAGGTNAGGTCNTCGGCAATGCCGCCGACCTTTTCGAGCGCCTGNTAGATCGGCACGGTGCCGATGGGNACGGGCGAGTTGCGGATGATCCATTCGCGCGTGTCGTGGATGTTGCGACCCGTGGAAAGGTCCATCACGGTGTCCGCGCCCCAGCGGATCGACCAGACCATCTTGTCGACTTCGTTGGCGACATCCGACGCGACGGCGGAGTTGCCGATATTGGCGTTGATCTTGACGAGGAAGTTGCGCCCGATGGCCATGGGCTCTGTTTCGGGGTGGTTGATGTTGGAGGGGATGATCGCGCGGCCGCGGGCGACCTCGTCGCGCACGAATTCCGGCGTGACGTAATCGGGCAGGCTGGCACCCCAGGGCTGGCCGTCATTGCGCGCCTCGAGACGGGCGGCTTCATCGCGCAGCATGGCGCGGCCGAGGTTCTCGCGTTCGGCCACATATTCCATTTCGGGCGTGACGATGCCGCGGCGGGCATAGTGCATCTGGCTGACGTTCATGCCAGGTTTCGCGCGCAGGACCTTCTTCGCGACATTGGGGAAAGCCGGGACGCCGCCGGAGCGGTCGGGGCCAAGCTGGCCATTGTCTTCCGGCTTCACTTCGCGGGCGGCATATTCCTCGACATCGCCGCGGGCCATGATCCATTCGCGGCGCTTCTGTTCGAGCCCGGCGCGAATATCGATGGTGGCGGCAGGATCAGTATAGGGGCCGGAGGTGTCGTAGACGCGGATGCTGGGTTCGCCGCCTTCGAGGTCGATTTCCCGCATGGCGACGCGCACGCCGCTGCCGCTTTGCGCGCCGACATGGACCTTGCGGCTGCCACGGATCGGGCCGGTGGTGACGCCGATGTCGAATTTGCTGTTGATGTCGGCCATGCGTTGCTCTCCTCAAGGCGGAGAAAGAGCGGAATTCCGTTGCCGCTCCACTCCCTCCGCCGATGCTAATCGGTTCAGGTTCAACGGGTCGCAGGGCGTGACACCTGCCTCTCAGCCAACACTGGCTCCCCGGGGATGTGCGCGAGTGTAGGGGTCTGCGCGCCGGCACGCAATAGGACCGGCCATGCGTGGGTGCCGCGGAAAGGCTTCTACGTTATTTACCGTAGTTTAAGCGCGCCCGGGTTATGGGCGCGGCGTCGTGATTTGCCAGCGTGTCGCTTTTGCGGGTGTTGCCCGCCCCCTTGCCCGGCACGCCAGGGAATGGATCGCTGCGCTGTGCGTCCTGATCGCCGCAGTCATGCTGCTGGCCCCGCAGGACGCCAGTGCGCAGGATTGTTCGCGAGCAGGTGCGCGCGGGGCGGCGCCATCGTCGTGGCAGACCTACTGCTGGCTCAACATGAGCAATTACAGCGATGCGCAGGCGCGTTCCACCGGGCAGCCGATGAGCTATGTTCTGCCGGATGGATCGCGCCTGACGTTCCGCCTCCAGGTTGCGGTGACGCCGACCGCCACCGGCACCGCTCTGGTCAGCGCGGCCGCGCCGAGCTGGACCGGGGCGGCGGTCGGCAACAGCAGCTTCCTGAACATTCCGGGACGCCCGATCCTCTATCAAGCGACGAATGGTACTGTAACGACGCTGACGCTGACCAATATCGCCATCATTCCCCCCGGCGGGGTGTCGCAGGCCAACCAGTATGCTTTCGTAGTGGCCGACGCGGAATCGACCGACAATTCGGAATTCCAGCAATATACGACGAATGGCGGCGCCTGGCAGTTGCTCGACCGCGTGGCACCGCGCAGCGGTACGCAATATCCGGTCAGCACCGGGATCAACACAACCACTTTCCGCACCGCCGGTGGAGGCCAGACAGGAAATGTCGGCGCGTATATCGTCAGTTCGCTGAACCCCACATCGGTGACCATCACGATGCAAGGGTCCGGTCTGCANGGCGTGATGCTGGCGATNCGGTTCGCCTCGATCACCTTGAGCAAGACGATCGCCGGGACCCGGATCGCAGACAACGACCAGTTCCGCTTCGTGATCGAATCCCAGAACGGCGCGACCACCTATGCGTCGGGACAGACGAGCGGAACCGATCTCGGGCCGTTTCCGGCNGCGGTCTTCTCCTCGACATCCGGCGTGCCGCTCGTGCTNCGCGAAGCCATGGTGGCGGGCAGCACCAGTGCGCTGGCCGATTATCGTGCCAGCTTGACCTGCACCAATATCAACAGNGGTTCGACCACGANCCTGCCCCGCGACGTGGTGACGAACAGTTACAATTTCGGCACGTTGCAGTTCGGCGATTTCGTCGATTGCGTTTTTACCAACACGCCGCTGCCACGCCTGCAGTTGCGCACGGCGATCGCCGCGCCCGGCCGGATTTTCGGCACCGATCAGTTCACCTTGGCAATCCGCAATCAGACGGCGAATACCGAGCTGGCGAGCTTTACCACGACCGGAACTGGAACAACGGCCACGCCCGCCGCCACAGGCCTGCTGGGCGCGATTGCCGGTAATTCCTATCTGCTTTCGGAAACCGCGAACGGTTCGACCGTTCTGGCCCGCTATTCTCCGACGCTGGCATGCGCCAATCGCAATGCGACATCGACGACGGCGCTGCCCGCGGGAGGCGCGACGGGAACGCTGACCCCGCAACTTGGGGATGTTATCACTTGCACGATCACGAACACCCGGTCCGCGGCACGGCCGATCCTTTCGGTCGACAAGACGTCGCGCATCGTGTCCGACCCCACCGGCAGCGCCAATCCAANGGCGATCCCCGGGGCAGTGATCGAATATACTGTGACGGTTACCAATTCGGGCGATGCGCCAACGGACGCGTCCACCCTGCGGCTCGTCGATATACCCTCTGCCGCATTGGCGTGGCGGACGGATTTCCCACCGGTCTTTATCGATGGCGCGACGGTAAGCGGACTTGCGTTCAACGGCGCAAGCAACGTCGCCTATTCNAACCAGCCCGGCGGNNCCGTCACCGGTTATTCCCCGCTAGCACCCTTCGATCCTGCCGTGACCGGTATCCGTTTCTCCCCTTCGGGCACGNTAAGGGCATCGAACGGAACTGCGCATCCCAGTTTCACCCTGCGATACAGGATGGTCATCGAATGATCGCAGGTTGCCCTCGTCGATATGCGCATTGAAGCGAATACGCCCATGCTCTGACAAGCGGGTGACTTATATGCGAATGATTCTCATTAGCCTTGACTCTTGCAATTAATTCGCAGTAGCGGACCCCCATATTCGAACGTGAGGGTTTACAATGCGAATGTTGAAGTCCGCCGTGCTGTGCGCAACGGCGCTTGTCCCGGTCCCGGCGCTGGCCAACGTTGCCGACGAGAGCGAACAGCGCACCATCATCGTGACCGGTGCGCGCGATCAAGGTACGACTGCCACGAAGACGGACACGCCGATCATCGAAACGCCGCAGCCGATAACGGTTATCGATGACGAACTGTATCTGGCGCAGGGCGCAGTAAGTATAGGCGACACGCTGAACTATGTTTCCGGCGTGACGGCCAATCCGTATGGCCCCGACAGCCGTGTCGATGGCGCTTTGGTGCGCGGAATCAACGCGCTGCAGTTCCGCGACGGTATGCGGGACATCTTCAGCTATTACGCCAGCATCCGTTCCGACCCATATAATTTCGACCAGGTCGAACTGGTGCGCGGCCCGGCGTCGGTCCTGTTCGGTCAGGGCGCGCTGGGCGGGATCATCAATCTCGTATCCAAGCGTCCGGAATTCGAAGCCGCGGGAGAGGTTTCGCTGCGGTACGGTTCGTTCGACCGCAAGGAAGCGCTGGTCGATGTAACCGGCCCCTTGAGCGATACGGTTGCAGCCCGGATCGTCGCGCGGGTCCGCGATGCCGATACGCAGACCGATTACGTGCCGGATGACCGGATCCTGTTCGCGCCGTCCATCACCTTCCAGCCGACATCCGACACCGAACTCACCCTTATCGGCCTTTACCAGGAAGACGACAGCGGTTCGACGTCGCAGTTCCTGCCGCTGGTCGGCACGATCCTGCCCAATCCCAACGGGCAGCTTCCCAACGACCTGTTTGTCGGCAAACCAGGATGGGACCGGCACGACGGCCGACTGTTGCAGGGCACCGCGCTGCTCGAGCATCGCTTCGGCGATAGTGTCCGGGTCAATCTGAAAGCCAGGTATATCGACAGCGACCTGACTTATTTCACGCATTATCCCGATAGCTATACCAACCCGGCAAACCCCTTCGTCCTGCTCGACCCGGCAACAGGCCAACCGGTACTCGACGACGAAGGCGGCTTCGTGCCCGATCCCGAACAGCGCACGATGCGACTGTATGCGGACGGAACCCTCGCCCGGATGGAAATCTTCTCCACCGACAATAACGTGCAGTTCGATTTCGCTACGGGAGCGGGCATCGAGCACACGGTGTTGGCGGGCGTCGATTACAGCACCAATTCGGTTTACAAGACCGGCGGCTTCGCCACCGAAGTGTTCGATATCTACGATATCGATTACGGCGCCCTGTCCGACTTTGGTGGCGGCCTGCCGAGCCCTGCCTATGTCGCCGAAGATGTCGATCAGGATCAGGTGGGCATTTACCTTCAGGACCAGATCCGCTTTGCCGACCGGGTGTCGATCGTGCTCGGTGCGCGGCGTGACTGGACCAGCGCCAGAAGCATGGGCGGCCCTGCACGGCGCGATTCTGCAACGACGTTCCGGGCAGGTATAATCGGCGAAGTGGTCGAGGGCGTTTCGCCCTTCTTCAGTTATACCGAAAGCTTCGAGCCCATCGCAGGTACAGCCAGCGACGGAAGAGCCTTCATTCCCAAGAAAGGGCGCCAGTTCGAAGCGGGCATCAAATTCCACCCGACCGACGCCGTGCTGATCACGGTGACCGGGTACGACATCCGGGAAAGCAATCGTCCCGTTTCGGATGACAGCACCCCCGACCCCTTCGACCAGATCCAGATCGGCGAGCTTAATTCCAGAGGCATAGAGTTAGAAAGCAGCGCGTCGCTGCCCGGCGAACTGACCGTCATCGCCAATGCGAGCTATAACGAGGCCGAAGTAGCCGGCACCGATCGCCAGATCGATAATGTGCCCAAGGTCAACGCATCGCTCTGGACGACGAAGGGTTTTGCGCTGGGGGATGACGTCTCGCTGCTGCTGGGCGCAGGCGTGCGCCATGTCGGCAAGAACCGATCCTTCGGACCGGCTTTTCCGGACGGCATCGTCACGCCGTCTTTCACGCTGGTCGATGCGTTGGCCGAAGTCGCATTCGCGAACTGGAGCGTGGCCATCAACGCGACCAATCTGTTCGACAAGAGCTATTATTCGGCCTGCCTCGCACGCGGCGACTGCTTCGTTGGCAGCGAACGCAATGTGATGGGCACCGTGAGCTACCGCTTCTGATGGCGGGAGACGTGCTCATTCTCGCAGGCGCCGGGTCTGCCATCCTCGGCATCGCGATATTGCGATACTCCTGGCACCGCACAGGTCGATCTGTCCCGCACAACATCGCCGGGTGGTTGTTGCTCGCCATCGGTGCCGTCGGCGGATGGAGCGGCGCAGGAGCGTGGGGTCTGACCGTGATAATGCTGGTTGGGACGGCCGCAGCCTGCATCGCACTGGCCCCTGGCGCCTTTGAAATGCCCAAGGCTTCGCGGCGNGCAAGGGCNGNGGCAAACGGGGCGAGCNGCGCCGAAGCCGGGGATTGGCGCCGCGGCCTGANGACTTTCNCGCTGACGGGACCNGCGGCATTNGTCGTNACAATCGCCATCGCCCTTGCCGCACGCGATCTGGCCATGCGCTGGCCGGTGGCAGAAGCCGATGGCAATGTCATGGTACTCGGCCTTGTTCCGCTCGTCTGGCCGTTGCTGACCTTCGCGATGNTGATGNGCACGAAGCGCACATCGCAGATCGCCATGCTGGCCATCCCGCTCACCCTGTCGCTCGTTCCGCTCATCCTGCTGGGAGGCCGCTCGTGAAACCACTCTTCGCCAAGCAAACCGTTCGCAAAGGGGTTTCCGCCCATTCCGCCATCGGCCTCGTCTGCTGCGCGCTGCTCTACCTGATCTGCGTGACCGGCACGGCCATCGTGCTGTTCGAGGAAATCCAGCGGCTCGAACAGCCGGGTGCGCCCGAAATGGACCGGATCGCACCGCAAGCGGTCGATGCGGGTATCGCCAATGTCGTGGCAGCCGAGGAAGGCGCGACACCGACCACCCATCTTTACGTACACATGCCGACGGAAGCGCTGCCCCGTACAACCATCACCACGGACACGCAGGCCTTTCATATCGATGCACAGGGCGCGATTGCCGTGCCGGAAGAAAACGCCTGGGCGGAGTTCCTGCTGGCATTGCATTACCGGCTCAACCTGCCGGCCATCTGGGGCATGAGCCTGGTGGGACTGTTCGGCGCAATGATCGTGGCGTTGGCTGTCAGCGGGATCGTGGCGCACCCGCGCATTTTCCGCGATGCGTTTCGTCTGCGCGCACGGCGTAACGATGAAGTGTCCACGCTCGACTGGCATAACAGGCTGGCGGTGTGGACCCTGCCCTTTGCACTCGCGATTGCNCTGACGGGNGCGATGATCGGGCTGTTCTACATCTCGNGCTACAGCCTGGCAGCAGCGGNNTATGACGGGGATAGCGAGGCTGCGATTGCGCCTGTTTTCGGAACGGAACCGGACGAGGACGAGGCAGCAGCGCCCCTGCCCAAGGTGACGCCCGCCCTGAACTATATGGCCCGCAACTATCCCGAGGTCCGCGTTTCCTATGCCATCCTGCACGATCCCGGCACGCGCGGGCAGCATGTGCAGATCGTCGGCGTACATGGCCAGCGCCTGATTTTCGGCGAATATTACGCGTTCGGCGCAGATGGGACATTCAATGGCACCGCCGGATTGGCGGACGGGACGCTCGGCCAGCAGATCGCGGCGTCGATCTATAATCTGCATTTCGGGAATTTCGGCGGTCTGCCGGTGAAGCTGGCCTATATCGTGTTCGGGATCGCGCTCACCATCGTGGTGTCGACGGGCACCTTCATCTGGTTGAACAAGCAGGACCGGAAGGGCAGCCCGCGCCCGTCCATCAGGGCAAGCTGGTGGGGGATCACGATCGGCATGCCGCTGGGTATCCTGGCGACGCTGGCTGCGCGCATGACGATGGGCAATGACGCGCCCTTCGTGGCCATATTCTGGATCGTGACGCTGGCGGCAGTGGCGGCCGCGCTGATGGCATCGCGCAGATCGACAATCGTCAAGGCAAAGCCCGCGGTGCCGGAATTTGCCCCCTAGCCCCTGATCGGTATAGCGGTCCCACACGTTTCAGGAGGATTGCACACACATGACTTTTCGCGCGCCGTTAACTGCGGGCATTCTGCTCGCCACCGCCTCGCTCGCCGCGCAGGCACAGGCCCGGCCGATGACGCCGGAAGATGTCGCCCGGTTGGAAAGCGTGGGCACGATTGCCGTGTCGTCCGATGGCAGCCGCATCGCCTATACCACCGCGAGCCTGCCCGATGTGACCGACGGCGAAGAGAACGGTTCCACCGAAGAGCGCCTCAATCTCGCTTATGGCCCCAACAATGCGCGCGCCTTCCTGCCCGAAGACATCGACGTGTCGGGCATTTCCTTCTCGCCCGATGGCCGGATGATCAGCTTCGTCTGGGCGGACGAGGACGAAAAGTCTGCCGTATGGGGCATCCCGGTCGACGGCGGCGGGCAGCGCAAACTTGCTGCGGTGGATGGCGCCGGCGTGCGTTCCTATGCCTGGTCACCCGANGGCACGACAATCTGGATGCTCGCCGNAGCAGAGGAAGACAAGGCGCGCGACAAGCAGTCCAAGGCTGGCTTCAATGCNATCGTCTANGAAGAGGAAGCGAAGCTGACGCGCCTGTTCTCGGCCCGCGTGGGCGAANCGCTCGATACCGATCCGAANGCNGTGACGATCCCCGGCTATGTCAGCGCATTCCGCGTTGCNCCCGATGGCCGCCANGCCGTGGTCGACAGCGCGCCCACTCCGCAGATCGACGATGCCTATACCTCGAAACGCGCGCATATCCTCGACCTGACAAGCGGCAAGGTGCTGCGCGTGGTCGAAACGCCNGGCAANCTGGGCGATATCGAGATTTCNCCGGACGGGACGCAGCTTTCNATGATTGCCGGGGTCGANATGAACGATCCTGCTGAGACGACGCTGCATCTGGTCGACATGGCGACCGGGCAGTATCGCGCGCTCAACGCCGGTGCGCCCGAAGCCGCGGTCGACGCCGAATGGCTGGCAGACGGACGGCTGGCGGCAGTGATCCACAAGGGCGCACAGAGCGCTCTGCGGATCTATAATGCCGACGGTTCGGTCGCTGCGGAACACGATGGGGGCGAGCTTATCCTGTCGAGCATCCAGGCTGGCGGAAACACTATCGCGGTGGAAGCTAGCAGCCCGCGGCATCCGACCGAGCTCTTCGTCTGGAAGGACGACGGCTTCCAGCGCTGGACCACCCATAACGATTGGCTGAAGGACATCGACTTCGGCAAGCAGCGCGCCTTCACCTATACCGCGCGCGACGGGCAGGAAGTCGAAGGCGTTCTGATCGAACCCGTGGGCGGGGCCAAGCGCGGTGGGGCACCCCTGATCCTGAACGTCCATGGCGGCCCGGAAGCACATGACAGCAATGGCTGGCAGACCGCCTATTCGAAGCCGGGACAGGTTGCCGCCGGACAGGGTTATGCCGTGTTCCTCCCCAATTATCGCGGCTCCACCGGCTACGGCACGGCTTTTTCCAAGCAGCACACCGGCAATTACACCGATCCGGAATTCACCGATCTGGTTGATGCCAAGCGCGCCCTAGTCGACGCGGGAATAGCCGATCCGGACCGTACCGGCATCACCGGCGGATCCTATGGCGGCTACGCCACCGGCTGGGCCGCAACTGCATTGAGCGACGAGTTCGCCGCCGGCGTCATGTTCGTGGGCATTTCCAACCAGGTCAGCAAGTTTGGAACGACCGACATCCCATACGAAATGTACAATGTGCATTCGGGCAAATGGCCGTGGGACGACTGGCAGGCCATGCTGGAGGTATCGCCGATCTACCATGTCGACAAGGCGAACACGCCGCTGCTGATCATGCACGGCGCCGAAGATACCCGCGTTGCCCCCAGCCAGAGCTACGAGCTTTATCGGAGCATGAAGGTGCGCAAGCCCGACGTGCCAGTGCGGCTCGTCCTGTTTCCGGGCGAAGGTCACGGCAATAGCAGGGCCGCCGCCCGGTACGATTATAACCTGCGTATGATGCGTTGGTTCGACACCTATCTGAAGACGGGCGACCGCAAGGCGAAACTACCTGCCACCCGTCCCGATCTGCCTGCAGGCACGACCGGCACCGCCAGCGCGGACTGACGCCTGAGAGACCAAAAAGGGGGCCGGGCGACACTGGATCGCGCGCCCCCCCTTTTTTACCACTGCACGATCAGGCTATTGGCCGCCCGCTGCGATCCATGCATCGATCTTGGCTTCCAGTACCGCGAGCGGGACGTTGCCGCTGTTGAGCACCTGATCGTGGAACCGGCGAATGTCGAAACCATCGCCTAGCGCCGCTTCGGCGCGAGCACGCAGTTCCTTGATTTTCAATTCGCCTATCTTGTAGCCAAGCGCCTGCCCCGGCATGGCGATGTAGCGAGCGACCTCGTTTTCCGCGTAATCGCGCGCACTGCCGTTCTCGACCATGTAATCGGCCGCCTGCTGGCGGGTCCANCCGANGGCATGNATCCCGGTATCGACAACCAGCCGGACNGCGCGTTTCAACTCGCCATCCTCCAGGGCCTGCAGCCNCTCCACCGGATCATCGTAGAGACCNAGTTCATACCCGAGGCTTTCGGCGTAAAGTGCCCATCCTTCGCCGAACGCGGTGTACCAGCCGTGCTTTAGCGTATCGGGCAGGTTCTCGTCTTCGATGGCGAACATGATCTGGTAGTGATGGCCGGGGTTGCCTTCGTGCATGTATAGCCGGACCGAGGGGCTCAGTTCGCGTTCGGNAGCGTTCCAGCCGCTGAAGTAGAAGGTGCCCGGCCGATNACGCTCGGGGTCGCCAGCCTGATAGGACGCCGCGAGGAAGAACTGTTCGCGATAGGGTTCGTACGGTTCGATCCGCAGCGGTGTTTCGGGTCCGCTGAGGAACATCGGTCCGATCTTGCTGTCGACTTCCTTGGCGGTTTCGTACCAGGCTGCCTGCAGGGTGTCCTTCGTTTTGTAGATTTGCGGGCGACGTTCACCCCGCTCCGCAATCGTCTGCTCGCGCGCCTTGCTGATCCGCGCGACTTCAGACAGGCCGAGATCGTGAACCTCNTGCGCGGTTAGCGGCAGAGTNGTCATTTCGGCGATGCGATAATCATAAAAAGCGTCGCCGCCCGGCATGGCAGAAAGACCAACCGTATCGCGTGCCTTGGGNAGATANGTATCTGCCAGATAAGCCCGCAGACGACGGATAGCCGGATAGAGCGTTTGATCGATCGACGCTGTCAAATCTGCACGAGCCTGCTGTTTCTGACCATCCGTAAAACTGTCAGGCAGTGCCCGCAGCGGCGCATAATAGGCGTTCTCTTCCGCAGGCGTCGAAAGCTGTGTGTCGAGCTGTTCGATCATCATCTCGACCGTCAGTCGCGGCAGGGTGATGCCCTGTTCCAGCCCGTTATCGAACCGCGTGATGACGTTTTCCACCATTTGCCCGTAAGCCTCGTGGCGAGCGATATTGGCGGCGTAATCTGCCGGTGTCTTGAACGGCATCACACCATCGGGGGCGGAAAATCCCGGATAATCGCCCTGAATGCCGGTGAAGTGATCCAGCGGCAGCGCCAAGCGGATTTTCAGGATTTCCGGCTGCAACCCGGCGAGCGTACGCTCACCGGCATAACGGAACGTGTCGTAGGCGATCTGGTCCTGTGCGCCCAGCGCGGATCGATCAATCGTTGCCAGTTCGGCCAACTCTGCTTCGGTTGCTACGCGGTCAGCCGCAAAGCTTGCCGGAGAAAAATCGCCGAGTTTGTCGGCATCCGAAAAATCGCCCCTGTAAAATGCGGATATGGGCGATCGGTCGAGTGCAGCAGCTTCGCTTCGCGCGAGAAGATCGCGCAGCTTCTGTCCTTCGCCGTGCTGAGCGGTTGGAGCCGTGCCAGGCTGGGCAAGTGCAGCCGGAGCCGCCACTGCAGTAACAGCGATAGCAAAGGCGGAAGCGGCTNTCAGAGCGATGCGGTTCATGGCCGTTCGGNTCCCTTTCGCTGCGCTCACTGACCACCCCCGGCAATCCACGCGTCTATTTTGGNTTCCAGCACCGGCAGCGGCATGTCGCCTGTATTGAGCACCTGCTCATGGAACCTGCGCACGTCNAAATTNTCGCCCAATGCGGCCTGCGCCTTGGCGCGCAGTTCCTTGATCTTCAGTTCACCCGTTTTGTAGGCGAGTGCTTGCGCGGGCATCACGATGTAGCGCGCGGTTTCGCTATCGGCGAAATCACGGGGTTGCCCGTTAGCAACCATATATTCGATCGCCTGATCGCGGCTCCAGCCGAGGGCGTGCATACCGGTATCGACAACCAGCCGCACGGCGCGCAGCAATTCACCGCCCTGAAGGGCTGCAAGACGATCGACCGGATCGTCATACAGGCCAAGTTCGTAACCCAGGCTTTCGGCGTACAGGCCCCAGCCTTCGCTGAAAGCAGTGAACCCGCCGTAGCGCATGAATTCCGGCAATTCCTCATTCTCGATAGCGAACATAGACTGGAAGTGATGGCCGGGATTGCCCTCGTGCATGTACAGCGCGATCGACGTGCCCAGCTTGCGCTCTGCAACATTGTAGCCGCTGAAATAGAAGGTGCCTGGCCGCGATCCGTCGGCTTTGCCAGCCATATAGCTGGCGGCAAGATTGAACTTTTCACGGTAGGGTTCGTAAGGTTCGATACCCAGTTCGGTCTTTGGAATGCGCAGGAACAGTTGATCCATCAGCGGATCGACCCGTTCGGCGACGTCATACCACGCGGCCTGCAAGTCCGCCTTGCTGGTATAGGTTTCACCCGTACGCCCTGCGGCCTCCGCTTTCGCTTCCTCGATCGCAGTGTTGATGCGCGCGACTTCGGCGAGTCCGGTNTCGTGGACCTGCTGCGCGGTCAGCGGGAGNGTCGTGTTATCCTCGATCCGATAGGCATANTAAGCTTCGCCGCCGGGGTTGTCNGTTGCAGCAATGCTTGTGCGCGCTTGCGGCAGATATTCGTTGGCCAGATAATCCCGCAGCTTCTTGAACGCAGGCATCAACGTGCCGGTAAGTACCTCGCGATGCNGCTTCGTCAGCCGTTCCTGTTCGGCCTGCGAAATNCTGTCGGGGAAATTTGCAACCGGAGACCAGTAGGGACTTTCTTCGATCGGCGCATCGAGCTGAAGATCGAGTTGTTCGATCATCAATTCTACCGACATGCGCGGCAAAGTGATGCCCGATGCTGCGCCAGTCTTGAAGCGNGCGATCGCCTGATCGACGATCTTCGCCATTTCACGGTGACGGCTGAAATTGTTTTCGTAGTCCNCGACCGTGTCGTANGGCATCAGCGCGCCGGGCGCGGAAAANCGCGGGTAGAACACATGCATCCCGCGGAAATGATCGATCGGCAGCGCAAGCACGGTGGGCAGTATCTCGGGCGAGGTCATCGCCAGCGTCCGCTGTTGGGTNTATTCGAAGACATCGTANGCGATGCGATCGGTTTCGCTCAGTGCATCNCGGTCCACGGTCGCCAGTTCGGCCAGATTCGCCTCCGCAGCGGCGCGCTCTTCGGCNTAGCTGGCGGGAGAGAAATCTCCCAGCTTGTCCGCATCGGAAAAGTCCCCGCGAAAGAAGGCGGTNATGGGATTGCGATCNAGCGCTTCGGCTTCGCTGCGCTCGAAAAGTGCATGCAGTTTGGCAGCATCGTGTTCNCNGGCAGACATGCCGGCATGGTGCCCCGAATGATCCTGCGCGAANGCAGGCACGGANACGGTGGCGCANGCGATGGCGATCGCCGATGCGAGGCGGCTGAAATTACGGCTCATTNATGTAGCTCCCCAGATATGCGCCGGGAGGCTAGCTGCACTCGCTCCGGTAGCAAAGCCCTCTCGACCAACGGTNGGCAAGGGTCCGCGANATNCGTGGACCTATGCGNCCAGAATGCCGGGAAGGTGCAGGCCCTTTTCCCGCGCGCAATCGAGCGCATCCTCGTAGCCCGCATCGGCGTGGCGCATCACGCCGCTGGCCGGGTCGTTCCACANCACNCGNTCGAGCCGGCGCGCGGCATCTTCGGNCCCGTCGGCCACGATGACCATGCCCGCATGCTGCGAAAAGCCCATGCCGACCCCGCCCCCGTGATGCAGGCTGACCCAGGTCGCNCCGCTCGCCGTNTTGAGCAGCGCGTTGAGCAGCGGCCAGTCGCTGACNGCATCCGAGCCGTCCTTCATNGCTTCGGTTTCGCGGTTGGGGCTGGCGACGGATCCGCTGTCGAGATGNTCGCGACCGATCACCACCGGTGCNTTNAGNTCGCCGCTGGCGACCATCTCGTTGAACGCCATGCCCAGGCGGTGGCGGTCGCCCAGCCCNACCCAGCANATCCGTGCCGGCAGGCCCTGAAANGCNATCCGTTCGCGNGCCATGTCGAGCCAGTTGTGCAAGGCNTGGTTGTCNGGCAGCAGTTCCTTCACCTTGGCGTCGGTCTTGTAGATGTCTTCCGGNTCGCCNGACAGCGCGGCCCAGCGGAACGGGCCGATNCCNCGGCAGAACAGCGGGCGGATATAGGCNGGNACGAANCCGGGGAAGGCAAAGGCATTTTCCAGCCCTTCCTCCAGCGCGACCTGACGGATGTTGTTGCCGTAATCGAGNGTCGGCACGCCCGCNTCCCAGAAGGCGATCATGGCTTCGACCTGCTTGCGCATGGATGCNCGCGCGGCCTTCTCCACCGCCTTGGGATCGCTTTCGCGTTTGGCGCGCCATTCGCCCATGGTCCAGCCTTCGGGCAGGTAGCCGTTGACCGGNTCNTGCGCGCTGGTCTGGTCGGTNACGATGTCGGGCCGCACNCCGCGCTTCACCAGTTCGGGGAAGATTTCGGCGGCGTTGCCCAGCAGGCCGACCGACTTCGCCTCGCCNGCGGCGGTCCAGCGCTCGATCAGGGCNAGCGCTTCGTCNAGGNTTTCGGCCTTCTCGTCGAGATAGCGCGTGCGCAGGCGGAAATCGATGCTCTCGGGATTGCATTCGACCGCCAGGCAGCAGGNCCCGGCCATCGCCGCGGCNAGCGGCTGCGCNCCGCCCATGCCGCCAAGCCCGCCGGTCAGGATCCANTTGCCCGTCAGATCGCCGCCATAATGCTGGCGGCCCGCCTCGACGAAGGTNTCGTAGGTGCCCTGAACGATNCCCTGCGTGCCGATGTAGATCCACGAACCGGCCGTCATCTGGCCGTACATCATCAGGCCCTTCCTATCGAGCTCGCTGAAATGNTCCCAGTTCGCCCAGTGCGGCACGATGTTCGAATTNGCGATCAGCACGCGCGGGGCATCGGCNTGCGTGCGGAACACGCCCACGGGCTTGCCCGACTGCACCAGCAGCGTCTCNTCGTCCGCCAGGGTCNTGAGGCTCGANAGGATCGCTTCGAAATCGCTCCAGCTGCGCGCCGCGCGGCCGATGCCGCCATANACCACCAGCTCGTCNGGGTTNTCNGCCACCTCGCGGTCGAGATTGTTCTGGATCATGCGGAACGGCGCTTCGGTCTGCCAGCTGCCGCAGGTGAGTTCCGGGCCNGTCGGCGCCTTGATGNCGCGGGCGTTGCGGCGGTCGATACTCATGCAAGGTCTCCGAANGTGCTCTGGATGCCGCCGAACACNGCNGCGAGCGTATCGCGCAGGCTGGNGGCCTTGTCGGGGGAATAGGCGAAGGGCGGTTCNTCCGCNTCGAGATANGTCGATTGCGCGATNTCCATCTGNATCGCGTGNANCTTGCNGTCGGGCCGGCCGTAATGCCGCGTGGTCCAGCCGCCGCGNAACCGCCCGTTGACGACATGGCTGTAGNGCCCNNCGGCGCAGGCGTTCGCGACCGCCGCCTNGATCGCNGGATGGCAGGTNGCGCCNTTGTCNGTGCCGATGTTGAGATCGGGCAGNCGGCCTTCNAACAGGAANGGCAGGCANGACTGNATCGAATGGCAATCGTANAGNACGGCGAAACCGTGNAGGNCGCGCACCCGGTCCAGTTCGGCCTGCANGGCNNCGTGATAGGGGCNGTGAAACGCNTCNCGACGGCGCGCGATTTCNNNNTCGTNNGGTTCTTCGAGCCACAGGGGGTGNTTTTCGAAATCGACCATCGGCACCAGCCCGGTGGTGTTCTGCCCGGGATACANCGTCGCGCCATCGGGCGGNCGGTTGGCATCNATGACATAACGATTGAATTCGGCCCGCACNATCGTGGCATNGGNNANCANGCCGTCGTANAGCTGCGGNATNTGCCAGTCCGTATCGGCGAGCTTGCGGCCNCGCGCGGTCAGGTTCGCCGCGATGTCCTGCGGCACGAAAGTGCCCGAATGCGGCTGGGCCAGCACGATCGGGCCATCGCCCGNGNTGACCGTGACCGGNNTCANCCGGCNAAATCCGCGATCGAGGAACAGGCNACGCCTTCGCTCAGGAGCNNGGAGCCCAGCAATTGCGCCATGGCNGCGATATCGGGTTCCATCAGCCNGTCTTCGGTAAGCGTNGGNGAGGNNTCNCGGATACGCGCGATGACCGCGCCCAGCGTNTCGCTGGTGGCGAGAGGCGCGCGAAACTCGACGCCCTGTGCNGCCGTCATCGCCTCGATNCCGACGATGGCGGCCAGATTNCCGTTCATNTCGATCANGCGGCGCGCGCCGTGGCAGGCCATGGANACATGGTCTTCCTGATTGGCGGACGTNGGGGTGGAATCGACCACNCGCGGATTGGCCAGCGCCTTGTTCTCGCTCATCAGCGCGGCGCTGGTGACCTCGGCGATCATCAGCCCCGATTGCAGGCCCGGCGACGGCGCCAGGAAAGCGGGCAGGCCGAAGCTCAGAGCCGGATCGACCAGCAGGGCGATGCGCCGCTGGGCGATGGCGCCGATTTCGGACACGGCGATGGCGATACCGTCTGCCGCCATGCCGACGGGTTCCGCGTGGAAATTTCCGCCCGACACGATGGAGCCGTCGCTCAGCACCAGCGGGTTGTCGGTCGCGGCATTGGCCTCGATCCGCAGGACTTCGCCGGCATGCGCCAGCTGGTCGAGACAGGCGCCGATCACCTGCGGTGCGCAGCGCAGGCAATAGGGGTCCTGCACACGCAGATCGTCTTCGCGATGGCTTTCGCGGATCTGCGATCCGTCCAGCAGGTCGCGAATGATCTGTGCCGCAACGATCTGGCCGCGATGGCCGCGCAGCCGGTGGATCTCGTCATGGAACGGCGCGGTCGAACCCATCGCCGCATCGAGCGACAGCGCCGTGGTGACAAGCGAATTGATCGCCAGCCGCCAGCTGTCGAACAGCGCGGCGAAGGACAGAGCGGTGGACACCTGCGTGCCGTTGAGCAGCGCGAGCCCTTCCTTGGCCTCGAGCTCGACCGGTTCGAGACCCGCGCGCCGCAGTGCCGCGCCCGCCGCCATGCGTTCGCCCCTGTAGAAGGCGTCGCCTTCCCCGATCAGCGTGGCGGCGACATGGGCCAGCGGGGCCAGATCGCCCGATGCGCCGACCGATCCCTTTTCGGGGACCACGGGGGTCACGCCGGCCTCGACCAGCTGCTGCAACCGTTCGACGACTAAGGGCCGGACCCCGGACGCCCCGCGCCCCAGCGAAAGGCACTTGAGCGCGATGATGAAGCGCACGATCTGGGGATCGAGCGGCGGTCCGAAGCCCGCGCTGTGCGAAAGCACCAGATTGCGCTGGAGCGTGCCGAGATCGGTTTCGCCGATGCGCACGCTGGCGAGCTTGCCGAAGCCAGTGTTGACGCCGTAGATCGCCTCGCCCGAGCCGAGCGCCGCGCCGAGACGGTCGGCCGACTGGGCCACGGCATCCATCGCCGGCTGGTCGATCCGGAAGGGGCCGGGCGAACGGTACAGTTCCTCGATCTGCGCCAACCCCAGCGAACCGGGCGACAATTCAAGCATCGTGATATGATCCTGCAGTGATCCGGCCGCGCAGCAAGTGCCCGCCGATCCAGTAGCTGAGATAATCGGGGTGAGAGACGTCCCACACCGCCAGATCGGCGCGCTTGCCCGCCTCGATCGTGCCGTGGTCTTCCTCTAGCGCTAGCGCCTTCGCGGCATGGCGGGTCGCCCCGGCGAGCGCTTCTTCGGGCGTCATGCGAAAGAGGGTGCACCCCATGTTCATGGCAAGGCGCAGCGAGGACATGGGCGAACTGCCCGGATTGCAATCAGTGGCGAGCGCCAACGCCACGCCGTTCTCGCGCAATCCATCCAGCGGCGGAAGGCGCGTTTCGCGTAAAGCGTAGAATGCCCCCGGCAGGAGGACCGCGACCACGCCTTTTTCCGCCAGGATGGCAGCATCTTCGGGAGCGAGCCATTCGAGATGATCGGCGGACAGCGCGCCATATTCCGCGGCCATTACCGAGCCCTTGAGGTCGCTCAGCTGCTCGGCATGCAGCTTGACCCGCACGCCCAGTTCGCGTGCCTTGTCGAACACCTTGCGGATCTGCGCGGGCGAAAAGCCGATACCTTCGCAAAACCCGTCGACCGCATCGACCAGGCCTTCGGCAACGGCGGCCTCGAGGCCCGGGATCACGATTTCGTCGATGTAGCGGTCGGCCTCGCCCTCGAATTCGGTGGGCAGTGCGTGGGCCGCGAGCCAGCTGGTGCGGATGCGGACGGGGCGGTGCCCCTCGATCGCGCGCGCAACGCGCAGCATGCGCATTTCCTGTTCGATGGTCAGGCCATAGCCCGATTTGACTTCGATCACCGCGACACCGTCTGCGAGCAAAGCGTCGACGCGGCGCAAGGCGCTGGCAAGCAGGTCCTCATCCGTTGCTTCCCGCGTCGCAGAAACAGTCGAACGGATGCCGCCACCGGCCTTCGCGATCTCTTCATAGCTCGCGCCTTGGAGACGAAGTGCGAATTCGCGGCTGCGATCGCCGCCAAAAACGAGATGCGTGTGGCAATCGACCAGCGCGGGCGTGACGAGTGCCCCCTCCAGTCCGACCTTCTCCCAGTCGGCGTAATCCTGCGGCAGATCGCTTGCATCCCCGACCCAGGAAATCCGCCCCTCTTGGACTGCAATCGCAGCGTCTTCGACCAGACCATAGCCCGTCGCCTCTGCGACCAGCGTCGCGGCCTTGCAGTGGGTGAAAACTCGGCCTGCCATACTCTTGCGCATCTCCTTACCGTGTGATTATGTATGCACATATTACCAAAAAGGCGCAACGGTAAATGGCTGGCATAATCTCCGCACGGCAGGTTCTAACGCCCTCTGGATGGCTTCCCGACCACGCCATTCACCTCGACGAACTTGGCACTATCGTGGAGGTATCGCCGCGCGGTTTCGATCCCGCCACTGCTGTCGGAACTGCCCTGCCCGGCCTCGCCAACGTCCACACGCACAGCTTTCAGCGTGCCATGGCGGGGCTAGCCGAAGCGCGGGGCCCGCAGGGGGCAGACGATTTCTGGACCTGGCGGAAAGTGATGTACCGGTTTCTGGATATATTGACGCCGGACCACATCGAATCCGTCGCCGCACTCGTGCAGATGGAAATGGCACAGGCGGGCTATTCCGCATCGGCCGAATTCCATTACGTGCACCACCAGGTCGGCGGCAAAAAGTTCGACGACATCGCCGAATTGTCCAACGCCATCTTTGCGGCGAGCCAGACCAGTGGCATCGGCCTCACCCATCTGCCGGTACTCTATACTTATGGCGGGCTGGACAGGCGTTCGCTGAATGGTGGCCAGTTGCGGTTCGGCAATAGCGTCGACCAGTTCGAGGCGCTGTATGCGCGGATTGCCGACAACAGCCGCAGTCTGCCGCAAGACTTTCGCCTTGGCATTGCCCCGCATTCGCTCCGGGCGGTCGATCGGGACGGGATCGAGGCATGCCTGGCGCTCTGCCCTGAAGGGCCCATCCATATTCATGCTGCTGAACAAACTAGGGAAGTTGAAGAGGTAGAGGGCCATTTGGGCGCGCGCCCTGTTCACTGGCTGATCGACAATATGCCGGTGGATGAGCGCTGGTGCCTGATCCATGCCACTCATCTCGATGCAAGCGAGGTTAAGGCCCTTGCCGCTTCGGGCGCGGTGGCGGGCCTTTGCCCGACCACCGAGGCAAACCTTGGCGACGGGATTTTCGCAGCCCGTGACTATTTTGCGGCTGGCGGGCGCTACGGCATCGGTTCGGATTCCAACATTCGCCTTTCGGTCGCGGAAGAACTGCGCATGCTCGAAGTTTCGCAGCGACTGAAGCACCGCCAGCGCGCGGTGCTGACCGATGACGCGACCCGGTCCAACGGGCGCTATCTTTACGAGCGGGCGGCTCGCGGCGGTGCGCAGGCAATCGGACGGAAAGCAGGCACTATCGAAATCGGGATGCGGGCCGACATCGTCGGCCTGCGCGATGATCTGCCCTTCCTCGACTGGCCGCAACCGGACCAGCGGCTCGATGCATGGATTTTCGGCGTGGAAGCACCCGCCGTTAGCGATCTGTGGTCGGCGGGCCGCCACATCGTGCAAGGCGGTGAGCATATTCGCGCTGCCGACATCCGTGCGCGCTTCGCCCGCACTATCCGCGAACTGGCCGCCGCCCTGTGAATGCACATACCCACCGCGGCATTCGCGAAGCAATTCGTGCCCGCATCGTGGCGGGCGAATGGAAACTGGGTGAACTGATCCCGGGCGAGGTCGACTTCGCCGAACAGTATGGCTGTTCGCGGACCACGGTGAATCGCGCTCTTCAGGCCCTGGCCGAAGAAGGCATCGTGGAACGCAAGCGCAAGGGCGGCACCCGCGTACGCCCACTGCCCCTGCCCCAGGCGCAGGTCCGCATTCCGCTGGTGCGCGAACAGGTCGAAGACATGGGACGAGCCTACAGTTGCGAGATCGTAAAGCGCCGGACGACGCGGCCACCCGTCCCAACTTCGCTTGGCCTTCAGATCCCGGAAGACGAAGAGGCAGCCTATCTGGAGACCCTGCATCTTGCGGATGGGCAGCCTTTCGCTTTCGAAATGCGCTGGGTAAACCTTGCTACCGTACCCGATTTCGAAACCGCCGACTTCGGCACGCTGAGCGCAAACGAATGGTTGGTTCGCAAAGTCCCCTTCACGCGCGGCGAGGTAGAACTGTCGGCGATATCGGCTGAAGCGAGAACAGCGCAAATGCTGAGTATCGGGCGCGGAGAGGCGCTTTTCACCATGCGCCGAACGACGTGGCTCGGCGAACGCTCTGTCACGACCATGGCGTTGTCCTATACTCCCGGATATCGGCTGGATTTCACGATCTAGGTCGAAACGAACGGGCTAAGGTCCCAACCGCTTCAGATCGTGCCTTGTGTCGATATCGGCGATGGAGCCGGGATCGTCGGTTGGAACACGGATAACACCGCTTTGGCCGGCAAGTACGGCGCGAGCGCCCTGATCGCCCTTAAGACTTTCGATCAGAGGAAATAGCTCGCTGGACAAAGCCACCGGATGCCCCGGGAGACCTTTGCACTCGGGATACGCTGCCGGGGCGCCGCCAGCTACCTCTGTCAGCACACGATCGGCCAGTCCGGGATCGAGGTCGGGCATATCGCCCAGAAAGATCGCTACCGCGCGCGTGCCCTGAGGCAGCGTTCGCAGCCCGTATGTCAGCGACGCCGACAACCCTTCTTCCCACTGTCTGCAGCGAACCAGAGAAAGACGGCGATCGGCGAACGGTGCCAAGGCTGCCGCGACGTCATCGGCCTGCGCTCCAAGAACAACCGTTACGCTGGTTACACGGGACGAAAGGGCTGCTGCGACGGACCAGTGGATGAGCGGGCGTTCGCGAAAAGGAGCAAGCAGTTTCCCCCCTCCGAACCGACTACCCGCCCCCGCGGCGAGGACGATGGCGTGGCACCCGGTCGCTTCAGGCAGCGACATGCGGTTTGCGCAAGGGAGCAACGACGCCACGTGTGTCCCCGCGGCAGGCGTCAACTATTTCGGCGACCACCGACAGTGCCACCTCCCATGGAGACGACGCCCCGATGTTCAGACCAATGGGAGCCGAAAGCCGTGCGATCGCTGGCTGATCCAACCCGGCAGACCGCAGGCCGGCGAGGCGTTGGTCCAGCTTNCGACGCGANCCGAGCACTCCGACATANCCTGCAGGCGATTGCAGGGCAGGGATCAGGGCGCTTTNATCCTGTTCGAGATCGTGAGTCGCCACGGCGACGGCCGTCCAGCGGTCGGGCGCCGGATCGTTCATGGCCTCTGCAAGGGTCCGCCGATCATAGGATACGCCAATGGGCGGATGGGCTTGCGGTCCGAATGGAGCGAGAATGGATACGTCCCAGCCGACNGTCTGGCCGAGCCCCGCAATCGCNAGNGCAAAGGGATCGGAGCCGATGACCACCAGCCTCTGACACGGAANGTAATGNCGGACGATCAGGGCTGGCGCGGTGTCATCGCCGTGTTCCTGCGCAATGCATTTTCGCAGCCGTCCATCGCTGATCCAGACAGCGGGTCGGCGCGCAGTTGTAAGCGATCGCAGATCGGCGAGCGCCGCATCGGTCGGCGACACCCGCTCGATGATCACTTCGATACTGCCGCCACACGGCAGGCGGATGTCAATCAGCGGACTTCCGGTTCCATAGACGATAGTGCGGGGTTGCCCGTCATCGATTACCTCGCGCGCATTCAGCGCCACGTCGTCTTCGATGCAGCCACCCGACAGAAAGCCCCAGCTTTCTCGCGCGGTGACGACCATCTGTGCACCAACTGGCCGCGGGCCGCCATCGGCCTTCACGATGGTGGCCAGGGCAAAGGCATCGCCCCGATCTGCCACCTCGAACATACGCGGCCGGACATCGTCTTCGAGCCCGCTCATCAGCCAGGCAGAGTTTTCAGCCATGCTTGCGATTTACACCCCGTTTGCTGCGATCACGCAAGCGCCGGTAACCGGTCGAGATATTTATCGACCGTAATCGGGTATTCGCGCACCCGCACNCCGGTGGCGTTGTAGACGGCATTGGCAACCGCCGCATTGGGACCGCAAATNCCAAGTTCGCCCACNCCCTTCGCCTTCATCGGGGAAACGATGGGATCCAGCGTGTCGAGGAATATGCATTCCTGNTGNGGAATGTCCGCATGAACCGGCACTTCGTAACCGGCCAGNTCATGATTGGCGAAAAAGCCGAACCTTTTGTCGACATGCAGGTCTTCCATCAGNGTCGCGCCCGCTGCCATGACCATTCCGCCGATNACCTGACTGCGCGCAGACAGCGGGTTCAGNATGCGCCCGGCATCGCAAACGGCCAGCATGCGCGTGATGTGCACTTCGCCGGTNAAGGCATCGACGCGCACTTCGGCGAAATGGGCGGCATAGGTGCCCACATCGTAATCCGATTTGAAATCGCCATAGGTCATTTCGCCATCGGCACTGAGTGCCCCGGCTTCGGTGATCTGCCAGCCCTGTCCATNCAGCGTCGCGCGGCCCCCTTGGAAATCCGCCGCATCGCCATCGAAGCCGAGCTTTTCGCCAATCATCCGGCGCAGATTNACGCAGGCNGCGTAAACGCCCGCNGTCGAGCTTGCNGCGCCCCATTGCCCNCCGGAGCCCGACGAGACGGGGAAGTTCGAATCCCCCAGTTCAACCGTTACGCTATCGAGCGGGAGACCCATGGTTTCGGCGGCGGTCTGCGCAATGATGGTGTAGGANCCGGTGCCGATATCGGTCATGTCGGTTTCGACCTTGAGCTTGCCGTCCGCNGANAGGCTGACACGNGCAGCCGATTTGGCCGTCGGACCCGCACGGTATCCGGCAGCCACGCCCATGCCGGTCAGCCAGCGNCCGTTGCGCGCCTGNCCTGGCTGNGCCTTGCGTTCGGACCAACCGAAGCGTTCGGCCCCTTCCTTCAGACAGCGGGCGAGATGGCGATCCGATATNTTGGTTTCGGGNTCGCCCGGAACGACACCGNGTGCATCGTTGAGGATACGCAGCTCCACAGGATCGATGCCCGCCTGTTCGGCCAGTTCGTCCATCGCGACCTCGAGNGCCATNTGACCCGGCGCTTCGCCCGGNGCGCGCATGGCATTGCCTTCNGGAAGATCGATCTGCGAGACATAGGAAGCGGTCAGCCGGTTGGCTCCGGTATAGAGTTTGGGCGTTTGCAACGTGCCATGCTCGCCATCCTCGCCGGTGATATTTGCCGACCAGCACTCATGCGCGATGGCGGTGATCCTGCCATCCGATCCCGCCCCCAGGCGCACGCGCTGGATGGTGGCCGGGCGATGGGTCGAATTGTTGAACATCAGCGGGCGCTGCATCGCGATCTTGACCGGGCGCTTTGCCGCCTTGGCCCCTAGCGCAGCCATCACNGCNTCNGCGCGGATGAACAGTTTNCCGCCGAAACCGCCGCCGACATAGGGCGAATCCACNCGNACATTGTCCGCCTCGATACCAAGGATCGATGCCAGCGCCCTTTTGCCCCAGTTGATCATCTGGTTCGACGTCCACACCGTCAGCTTGTCGCCTTCCCAGGCAGCTATGGTGGCAAACGGTTCCATCATCGCATGCGCTTCGTCAGGCGTGGTNTANGTGGCATCGATCTTCACGGCNGCNCCGCCGAAAGCCCCATCGAAATCGCCCAGGGTGTCCTTCATCGATTCGCCGCTGAAGCCGGTGCCGATTTTGGCCGCGCNTTTGACGCGGGCAAGATCGTGGACGCCATCGGCGGCATCGTATTGCGTNCGGATCAGGCTGGCGGCGGCCCTGGCNTGNTCGAACGTTTCGGCCACCACGACGGCGATCGCCTGATGGTANTGGGCGATGTCGCGNCCGCCGAAGAGCGGCGCGTGATTGTANGGGCTGGTCCCAACCGGCTCATGTTCGGTCGCCGCAACGATCGCGATGACCCCGGGCGCCCGGCGGGCATCGCCCAGNTCCATCGACCGGATCCGGCCCTTGGCAATCGCCGCGCCGACGATCCAGCCATAGGCCTGACCAGCGACGACGTCGTGCCGCTCTGCCGCATAGGGCGCGGCGCCCGACACCTTGAGCGGCCCGTCGATACGCGGAGTGGACTTGCCGACCAGCTTGGCGCGGTCGAACAGGTTCTCAGTCGCAGGAGCGTTAAATTCCATCTGATCAGCCTCTCGCGTCTGCAAGGATGCCCGCAAGTGCCCGTTCGGCGAGCGGGATCTTGAACTTGTTCTGTTCGGTCGGACGGGCATCGGCAAAGGCCTTGGCCACCACAGCCGATGCCCCTTGCTGAAGCAGCGCGTCAGCCGCCTCCACACGCCACGGCTTGGGCGCCACACCGCCGAAGGCAACGCGTCCCGTGCCGTCAGCCTGTATGACCGCCGCCACAGACACCAGCGCAAAGGCGTATGACCGACGATCGCGGACTTTCTGGTAGAAATGCTGTCCGCCAAGCGGCTCCGGCAGAACCACGGCAGTGATGAGTTCACCGGGCTCAAGCACCGTTTCGGTCTGAGGGGTGTCGCCCCAGAGGCGATGGAAATCGGCAATCGGTATCGCCCGCGCCGTCCCGTCTGGTTTCACGGTCTCGACCACTGCGTCGAGCACCCGCAGCGCCACGGCCATGTCTCCGGGATAAGTGGCAATGCAGGCGTCAGAAATGCCGACGACACCCAACTGACGCGAAAAACCGCCTAGCGCGGCGCAGCCATCGCCCGGCTTGCGCTTGTTGCAGGGCATGTTGGTGTCGTAGAAATACGCACAGCGGGTCCGCTGCAACAGGTTTCCGCCGGTGGTGGCCTTGTTGCGCAACTGTCCCGACGCGCCTGCCTGGATCGCCCGCGTCAGCACGGCGTAATCNCGCCGCACGACAGGATGGGCAGACAGGGCNGTATTGGAAACAAGCGCGCCGATCCGCAACCCGCCTTCCGGCGTTTCCTCGATCGCATCGAAGCCCAGGTCCTGTACATCGACGAGATGAGTGGGCGTCTCCACCTCGATCTTCATCAGATCGAGCAGATTGGTGCCGCCGGCGATGAATTTGGCNCCCTGCGTTTCNGCAACCGTTTTGGCCGCGTCTGCCGCCGTTTTCGCCCGTTCGTAAGTAAAGCTGCGCATGATCAGGCNCCCGCCACTTCGGCCATCGCCTCGGCGATGTTGGAATAGGCGCCGCAGCGACAGATATTGCCGCTCATCCGTTCGCGCATCTCCACATTGCTCGGCTGCATTGCCCCATCGAGATCTTCGGTGACATGGCTCGGTATGCCTTTGCGNATNTCATCCANNACNGCGACCGCCGAACAGATCTGCCCCGGAGTGCAATAGCCNCACTGATAGCCATCNTGCTTCACGAATGCGGCCTGCATCGGGTGGAGNTTGTCGGCAGAGCCGAGCCCTTCGATCGTNGTCACCTCGTCACCCTCGTGCTGTACCGCCAGGCTGAGACACGAATTGATCCGCTCGCCATTCACNATCACCGTGCAGGCGCCGCANTGNCCATGATCGCANCCCTTCTTCGTGCCGGTNAGCTGCAAATGCTCACGCAAGGCGTCCAGAAGCGTTGTCCGCGTATCGAGGTCGAGCTGGCGATCTTCGCCGTTCACGGTAAATTTGAGGGGCACGGTAGCCTCAACGGCAGAAGCCACGGAATTTTCCTGCGCAAATACGATCGACGCACGACCGGCCGCCGCCGAAGCGACTCCCCCTGCCAGAACGCCCCTGCGAGAGACTTTGAGAAATCCGTCCTGAGCCATGGGCGCCTCCTGTTTTCCTGCCTTGCCATCACTATGGCAGCAAAGCTCCCGATACCAAAATGCTGATTTGCGACCATGCCGTGACTGCTTGGATGCCGACGTGGGTGCTTTTGACTTCGCCAGCAGCGGAGCAGTCGCCCGGCGAATTTGTGCAACGAGCACCTTGCTCGCTACAACGTAGAGCTTCAGAACCGAAACGCGCGACTATGCATGCTTCGATCGGTGACGAGGCGCGCTACGCTTGTCAGAGAGACGGCGGCACCGTGGCATGCAGTAGCGATCACTTGCATCGGGTCGCCGCCCGTCTCACGGGCCAACGGTGGCGGCGCATCAGCAGTCTCCACCGCAGTTTCATCATGTCCGGGGACACGAAGG
>FUFK010041211.1_pt1 | contig 70867 bp, 62 predicted proteins | sample 1021851 | NCBI WGS metagenome assembly FUFK01 (sample SAMEA51879418, study PRJEB19060) | metagenome | reverse complement strand
CNAAAGANGCTACNGATTTNCTTNTTGCGNTACATTTAACAACAACTTAACAAATAGGAGAAGAAAATGGCTGTATTTCAAACTTACCAAACAGTCGGCATAAGAGAAGATTTGGCGGACATCATTTATTCGATTTCCCCAACTGAAACACCTTTTATGTCAGGAGTTGCTAAAGCTAGAGCAACTAACACTTCCCACCAATGGCAAACTGATGCGTTGGCTGCAGTTGCAGCAAACCATGCTGTTGAGGGAGCTGATATTACTTACGGAACTATGTCAGCAACAACTAAAGAAGAAAACCACACTCAAATATCTACAAAAGGTGTGCAAGTTTCTGGAACAAACGAAGCCGTAACTTCAGCTGGAAGAGCTAATGAATTAGCTTACCAAGTTGCTAAAGCAGCAAAAGAATTAAAAAGAGATATGGAAACAGCTCTTTTATCTAATGTTGCAAAAGCTGCTGGAAACGCAACAACTTCAAGAAAGTTAGGCGGTTGCCAAACTTGGATTGAAACAAATGTTGACGCTGGAGCAGGCGGATCTGGAAACGGAAACGGTGCTGCTAGAACAGATGGAACTCAAAGAGCTTTTACTGAAGATCAGTTAAAAGGCGTTTTGAGAAGTTGTTTTAACGAAGGTGGAAACCCTAATATGATTATGGTTGGTGCTTTCAATAAACAAAAACTATCTGGATTTACAGGTGGTTCTACTAGATTTGATTCTGCGGAAGATAGAAGATTAATTACTTCTATTGATGTGTACGAATCAGATTTTGGTACGCTTCAAGTTGCTCCTAACAGATTCATTAGAGGTGCTAATGGTACTGCGGCTAAAAGAGGCCAAGATGCATTAATCCTTGAAATGGATATGTGGGCAGTTGCTTTCTTAAGAGATTTCCAACTACAAACTCCTGCACAAACAAAAGATGCAGATCAGAGATTTTTAGTTGCTGAATACACTTTAGAAGCTAGAAACGAAAAAGCAAATGGTGCTGTTTTTGATTTAACAACATCATAATAATATATTGTTGGGGGTGTAACCTTGTTTAGATATACACCCCCTAACAATTAACCAAATGTTGAAGTCTTAAAAAGGTTATAGGCGGAACGACATAAGGAGAATAAAATGAGAACTTTAAACGATTACTTTTTAGAGTGTCATTTAGACGATGTATCAACAGCTGGAACAGTAAGAGTTGCCGTTCCTGATGCCGGTAAAGTAATAAAAATTACTTCGGTATTAGGCGGTGCTATATCTGGAGGTAACGCTGGAATAACTGCAAAAGTAAATACTACTAACATGACTGGTGGAACAATTACTATTGCACATTCTGGAAGTGCAGCTGGAGATATTGACACTTGCGAACCAACTGGTGCAAACAATGTATTAGAAGGTGACTATATAGCGATTGCAACTGACGGAGCTTCTACAGGAACTCATTCAGCACATTTTACAATTGTTGTAAGAAGATAATTTAATTTTGGGGGGATCTTGCCTAGCCGGTACTTCCCCCCTCCAACATAGGAGAACAATATGAGTTTTAATTATGGATTAAGACCTACAAAAACACAGAAAATAGCTAGTGGTGGTTCAAGTAGTGCGGTAGCAGATGTATTTGGTACACAAACTGAATATGTAAGAATAGCAGCTGATGCTGATTGTCATATAGAATTTGGCGGAAATGCTTCAAGCGACCCAACGGCTACTACAAGCACAATCTTTATTCCTGCTGACCAACCTGAAATTTTTAAAGTTTCACCTGGCGAAAAAGTTGCTTCAATAGGAAGTGCAAATGTTTTTGTTACTGAAATGAGTGGCTAGTGGCCAAAAAGAAACCATTATTTGGTGTCAATAATTATGTTAAAGAAAGCCCAAGAAAAAGGCCAAGAAGACATAGTAAAAAACCAAATAAAAAATTTTCTAAAAAAAAATATAGAGGTCAAGGTAGATGAATAAAGATATTAAGATTGACGGATTAAAAAAAGAAACTTTTTTATTAGACGAACAAGAAAAAAAAATTGTTCTTAAAGAAGAAGTAAATATTGATTCGCACATTAAACATAATAAAGCTCTTTATAATCACAATGACGGATATTCTAAATCAAGAGAATTAAAAAGGGTTGCTTCAATACCAACTTTAGCTTTGCAAGTATGGGCAAATGAATATAATGGAACTAAAAATTGGTTTGCCTTACCAAAAGAAGTACAAAAACAAATTATGAAAAAAAAATTAAATAGTACTGAATTTCAATATTTTAGAACAGCGGCAGGTAGATTGTAATGGCATTATCTAATTATAGCGAACTCAAATCTTCAATAGCTAATTGGTTAAACAGATCAGATTTAACTACGGAAATAGCGGAAGACTTTATTGTTCTAGCTGAAAAAGATTTTAATTCAAAATTAAGAATTAGGTCTATGGTAACACAAACAACTATTACAATAGATGCGGAAACAGAAAATTTACCTAGTGGATTTTTACAAGTAAGAGATTTTTATATTTTAAATGGCGGAACAAAATACCCTTTAAAATATATTACACCTGCACAAATGGATCAGATTAAAGGCGGTTCGTCTAGTGGACAACCATCTACATTTACAATACTTGGCGATACATTTAGATTTGCCCCTGCAGCTTCTTCAACTTATACAGGATATTTGAATTACTACAAAAGATTTGACCCTTTATCCGATTCTAATACTACAAATTTTATTTTAACTAACCACCCAGCAATATATTTATATGGTTCTTTGTATCATGCGGCAAACTTTTTAGGTGGAGTTGACCCTGCTAGATTACAACAATGGCAAAGTATGTATTCTACTGCAATGGAAAGACTAGAAAGAAACGATAGAGAAGACCAATATGGAAATGCACCTTTACAACAAAGAAGTGATGTAACAGTCGCTGGTTCTTTTAGTGATAATTTTATTGCCGTAACAAATAACAACCAATAGGAGTAAAATGCAAATACCTTTTGGCGAATGGTTACCTGACCAACCTGAATATTTAAATCCAGGTGCCACAACAGCTAATAATGTTTATTACGCCCAAAATTCTTATAAAAGATTTCCGTCTTTAATTAATTATTCTACAAATAATATTGGTGCACATTCAAGAGGTGCTGGTTCTTTTAGAGATAATTCAGGTAATGTATTTAACTTTGTAGCAAAAAATACTGACATTTATCAATTAGCTAGTGGAACATTTACTTCAAGAAAAGGAAGTTTAACTGGAACAAATTCTGATTATTTTACATTTACACAATTTGGTAATTATGTAATCGCAAGTAATGGAGTTGATGCACCACAATATTATTTAATGGGTACTTCAACTAATTTTGCAAATTTAAGTACAATAGCTACTTCTGGTTCTGTTCCTACATTTAGAGTTTCAGGTGTTGTAAGGGATTTTTTAGTTACCGGAAACCAACCAACTAATCAGAATAGAATACAATGGTCAGGCATTAATGATATTTCAACTTGGCAAACAGGAAATAAACAAGCTGATTTACAAGATTTACCAGGTTCAGGTGGCGAAATAGTTCACATAACCTCAGGGGAAATAGGTTATGTGTTTAGACAAAATCAAATAATTCGTATGGACTATGTAGGCGGTGCAACAGTATTTAGATTATCTGTAATATCGCCAAATAGAGGTGCCGTTTATGGAAGAACAGTTTGTCAAGATAATAGAAGAGTATTCTTTTATGCGGACGATGGATTTTTTGAATTAAATGGAGATCAAATTGTTCCAATAGGGGCTGAAAAAGTAAATAGATTTTTTGATTTAGATTTAAATAAAGCGTTTAGTGATAGAATTTGTGCGGCGGTTGACCCTTTCAATCAATTAGCTATGTGGCTTTACCCATCTGCTGCAAACACATCAAACACAACCGGCGTTTGTGATAAAATAATAATTTATAATTACGCAACCCAAAAATGGTCAACGGCTGACGCTAATGCAAGTACAATATTTTCACAATTTGTAGGAGCATATACAGTTGAGCTAATGGATATTATTTCACAAAATTTAGATAGTATTAATATTGCTTTAGATACGGACTTTTGGAATGGCGGACAATTATTACTTGGCGGAATAGATAGCAATTTTAAAGCAGCTATATTTTCCGGTACGGACAATCAAGGAACAATAGAAACTAGAGAAATGGAGTTGTTTCCAGGTCATAGAAGTAGTATAACCAATGTCAGACCAATAGTTGACGCAACTTCTACTGTTACTATAAAAAGCAAAGAAAGATTAGCTGATACAGCAACCGAATCAACATCTTCAACTATGCTTACAAGTGGCGATAACCCTGTAAGACAATCAGGAAGATATTTTAAAATAAAAGTAACAACGCCAAGTGGTTCTGTTTGGACACATGCACAAGGCGTTGATGTTATAGCGTCAAGAATAGGTTTAAGATGAGCGAAAAAACTGATATAGACAATGTTAGATATTCATTTGAAACACAAGAGTTTTTTCAAAGACAAATTGAAGAAGCTATTAATACATTAATTAATGATAGGAACAAAGAAAGTAATAAAGCGTTTGCTTGGTTTATGGGAGATTAAATGGCCGGTATAAAAGATTATTCAACAACAAATTCTAGCAATACTTCTTTAAACGGAATTAGTGTTGCGGAGGGAATGTTACCCTCTAACTTAAACAATGCCATTAGAGCTCTAATGGTAAATACTAGAGAATGGTTTAACGATTCACAATGGGTAGAATATGGTGACGGCGATGGTGCTTACACTGCTGCTTATGCTAGTGGTACTTCTTTTACAATAAATGGTGTTAATGTAACTTCAATTTATCATACTGGCAGAAGAATTAAATTAATTGCATCTACACCTGGCACAATATTTGGTACAATAAGTTCTTCTTCTTTTTCTTCAAACACAACTGTTAATGTTACTTGGGATAGCGGTTCATTATCTAACGAAGCTATAACTAGAGTTTATGTTGGAGCTTTATCACAAACAAATAATTCTATACCAACAAATGTAATTGATTCATCAAATTTAAAATCTAATTCTGTTACTACCGCTAAAATTAATAATGATGCAATAAATAACGATAAAATTGCTGATAATGCAGTTCAAGCTGCACAAATAAACGCTTCGGCCGTTACGGAAGCAAAAATAAATGCTGGAGCGGTAACAAACACAAAACTAGGTGCTGATTCGGTTAATGGTTCTAAAATAGCTGACGATAGTATAGATTCCGAACATATAGCCGATGGTTCAATTGATACTGCACATATAGGCGATAACCAAGTTACACTAGCAAAAATTGCTGACGCAACTATTGTTACAAATTCAGAACAAGCCTCACATACACCGGACGATAATACTTTTTACACAACATTATCTGCCGATACTAGATTTTTAAATAAAGATACTTCCGAACTAATTAATTCAGGTAATACTTGGTCGGCTTCGGACGATAAAATAGCAACAACTGCAGCAATTGATGCAAGGGTAATTGATTTAGTAGATGATGTTGGCGGTTTTGTTGCAATTGCAAATGAAACAAGTTTTCCAAATACAAATCCAGATATAAATGATGGTGCCGGAACTATCGTAAGCGTAAAGGCTCTTGCTTCTTCACATACCGCAAATGGCTCAGGCCAAATAACAATAGCAAACGGAACATTAAATAATTCAACTGTTACATTAACAGGATTAGGTGCAAGTGAAACTATTGCGGCAGGTTTTGGTATATTAGTTGAATCAACAACAACAAATCATACTTACGCTTTTCATAGATTAGTACCTAAAGCAACCGAAGTAACAACTGTTGCTTCTAAATCCGTTGAAATAGGTAGATTAGGAACAGCTGACGCTGTATCTGACATGAATACACTAGGAACAACACAAACTGTTTCTGATATGAATACTTTAGCGGCTATCTCAGGTTTAGATTCTTTAGCTTCTAATTCGGCAAATGTAACTACTGTTGCAAATAATTTATCTTCGGTAAATAATTTTGCGGAAGTATATAGAATTGCTTCATCAGCTCCTACTACAAGTTTAAATGTTGGAGATCTTTATTTTGACACCACAGCAAACGAATTAAAGGTGTATAAATCTTCAGGTTGGGCTGCTGCAGGATCAACTGTTAATGGTACTTCGGCCAGATTTAAATATACAGCTTCCGGAGGACAAACTACTTTTACTGGATCGGACGATAACGGCAACACTCTGGCTTACGATGCAGGATTTATTGATTGTTATTTGAACGGAGTAAAATTAATTAATGGAACAGATATAACTGTTACATCAGGTACTTCGGTGGTGTTAGCTGCAGGTGCAACGGCCGGAGATATTCTTGATCTTGTTGGTTTTGGAACTTTTAATGTAGCATCAATCGCTGCTTCTTCAATAACTTCCGGTACAATGGCAGATGCAAGATTGCCTACAACAATGGCAAGTAAAACATTAACCGGTGCTACAGTTACAACTAATTATAATGGTTTAACAGTTAGTGGTGATGGTGGTTCTAATGATGGACAAATTCAATTAAATTGTTCGCAAAATTCTCATGGTGTTAAAATTAAAGCACCACCTCATTCTGCAGGTCAATCATATACACTTACGCTTCCATCAAGTATTACAAATAATTATTTTTTAAAAACAGATGGTTCAGGTAATTTATCTTTTGCAGAAGTTCCAGGTGAAACAAAACCAACTGTTGCTGATGTATCGCAAACAATTGCACCTGCTACTGCTACAACAATTACAATTACTGGAACTAACTTTGTTTCAATACCACATGTTGATTTTGTAAAAACTGATGGATCTGTAACAACGGCAAATTCTGTTTCATTTTCAAGTGCAACATCTTTATCTGTAAATGTTACTTTAGCTTTAGGAAACTATTATGTTAGAATAGAAAATCCAGACGGAAATTCCGGTAGAAGCACAAATAATATTATTACGGCTTCAACAGCTCCAAGTTTTTCAACGGCGGCAGGTTCATTAGGTACAATAGCCGGAAACTTTTCAGGTACGGTGGCCACAGTTGCTGGTTCTTCCGATAGTTCTATTACATTTTCCGAAGTAACAAATGTATTAACAAATGCATCACAGGCAAATTGTAGTTTAAATTCAACAACAGGTGTGATAACAACAACTGATTTTGGTGGTAGTTCAACTACGCCAACAACTTATAATTTTACTTTAAGAATTACGGACGCTGAAGCACAAACAGTAGATAGAGCATTTAGTTTAACTTCTAGCTTCGGTGCAACAGGTGGAGGACAATTTAACTAATGGCTAGTACATATATTTATAGAACTTTAGGAACACCAACAAATGCTTACAAAGGCACAGTAAGTCATTGGATTAAAAGAAGTGGTACTGGTGCAAGTACAGAGTTCGGTTCTTTTGGTGCTTGGGCAAATGGTGTAAGTTCAACTAGAAGTCATTGCAACTTTTATGATGATACTATATATTTTTATAGTCAACAACATTCTACAGTTTTACAAACAAATAGAAAATTTAGAGATACAAATGCTTGGTATCATGTTGTTATAGCTTGGGATACTACACAATCAACAGCATCAGACAGAGTAAAAATTTATATTAATGGTGTACAAGAAACTTCTTTTAGTACAGCAAATTATCCTGCACAAAATTCTGTATTAGAATTTAACACTTCAGGAAGAAGATTTGCTGTAGGTTGTTTAGGAAGTGGTAGTGGTTCAGCATACGCATTTTGGGATGGTTCAATTAGTCATTTTCATTTTGTAGATGGTTCAGCTTTAGCACCAACAGTATTTGGTTCAACGGATGCTACGACTGGAGAATGGAAAATAAACACAAATCCTAGTTATACAGTAGGAAATAATGGTTTCTTTTGGTTAAAAGATAATATCGCAACAACAGACAATTCTTCTAACTCAAATACATTTACAGTTGGTGCAGGTACACTTACAAAAACAGAAGATTGTCCAAGTAATGTTTTTGCTACTTTATCTCCACATATATTACCTAGAAATTCTGGTGGAACTATATCAAATGGTAATTTATTTTTTGGTACAAGTGCTGCTCAATGGACTACTGAAAGCTCTGCTTTTGGAATTGCAAATGGTAAATATTATTTTGAAGTTAAATTAAAAGATAATGGTGGAGATAGAAGATTTAGATGGGGTCTTCAAAAAAATGCAGAAATTACTAAAACTGGAAATAATAAAGTTATAGGTGGAGCTGACAACAATGCTATTGGTTATAAAACTAATGGTGAAAGCTCATCACAAGGTGGTTATTTTATAAACCAATCTAATACTGATTTAACTGATGGCGATATAAATGTAGATAATGCTATTTATGGTTTTGCAATAGATTTAGATAATCAAAGAATGTATGGACATATGAATGGTAGTTGGTTTCATTCTGGCAATCCATCAGCAGGTTCAGGTGGAATAGATGTAAGTTCTTTTTATACAGTTGGAGAACCTTTATTTCCATCATTTACAACTCATAATTCAAATCTTGAAATTAATTTTGGTAATGGCTACTTTGGAACAACAGCAGTAGCAACAAATTCTGGTAATGGTTATCAAGATGCAGATGGAAATGGGATTATGAATTATTCTGTACCCACAAATTACAGATGCTTATGTACGAAAGGATTAAATCAATAACATGGCTTATACAACAATTAATAAATCTACAACTTATTTTAATACTAAACTTTATACAGGTACAGGTTCATCTAATGCTATTACAGGTGTTGGTTTTCAACCTGATTGGGTTTGGATAAAAAATAGAACAGATAGTGCAAGTCATAATCTTTACGATGCTGTTAGAGGAACTTCGGCAGGAAAATTAAAATCTAATACCAATGCTGCTCAATCATATAATGCACAAGATTTATCTGTATTTGGCACTGATGGTTTTACTGTAGGAAGTAATAATGAAGTAAATGGTTCTAGTGATAATATGGTTGCATGGAACTGGAAAGCAAATGGTGCAGGTTCAACTAATTATGATGGCTCTATAAACTCAACTGTTTCTGTAAATACAACAGCAGGATTTAGTATTGTAAAATACACAGGAACAGGTGCTAATGCTACAGTAGGTCATGGATTAGGTGCAGCTCCTAAAATGGTAATAGTAAGAAGAATCTCTCCAGGTGGAGAATGGTATGTTCATGCAGGTCAATTGAATGACAATGAAAAAGTATTAGTTTTAAATACCACTGCAGCAGAAGCTAACGCATCAACTGTATTTAATAATACAGCACCAACTTCTTCAGTATTTAGTTTAGGAACAAATGGTGATGCAAATGGTAATACTTATGAACATATAGCTTACTGCTTCGCAGAAAAAACAGGTTACAGCAAGTTTGGTTCTTATACTGGTAATGGAAATGCAGATGGTACATTTATTTATACAGGATTTAAACCTGCTTTTGTTATGGTTAAAAGAACTGACAATACAAGTGATTGGCAAATGCAAGACAATAAAAGAATAGGTTATAATATAAATAATTATAGATTAAGTGCTAATTTAAGTGCTGCTGAAACTACATCAGGAGTTATGGATTTAATATCTAATGGTTTTAAATTTAGAGGAACACCAATGAATACAAATGGTGGAACATTTATCTACATGGCATTTGGTCAATCATTAGTAGGTTCAAACAATGTACCATGTACGGCAAGGTAAAATATGAGTAAAGCAAGAGATTTAGCAAATTTTGTATCAGGAACTAATAGTGCTATTACAACAACACAAATAGATGACGATGCAGTAACTAATGCAAAAATATTAAACGAAAGTATTACTATTAATGGTAGTGCTGTAAATCTTGGTGGAAGTGTAACAGTTGGCGAAACAAAACCTACAATAACCGGAATAAGCCCAAGTGTAATTACTAATGCTCAAACATCAATTACTATTACAGGTACTAACTTTGTTTCAGTGCCAACAGTTGAAGCAATAAATTCATCTGGAGTAATCACAAGAGCTGATTCGGTAACATTTACAAGTGCTACATCTATTGCAGCACAATTTACTTTAGCTACGGACGGAACATATTTTATAAGAGTTGAAAATAATGATGGTAATGCTGTTAGAAGTTCAAGTGCGTTATTAACAGTATCAGATGCACCAGCTTGGGTAACAAGTGCTGGTTCATTAGGTTCATTTTCTAGTGGTGCAAGTTTTGGAACTATTACATTAACAGCTACTGATTCAGTATCAATGGCAAAAGTATCTGGAACATTTCCAGGTGGTATGACATTAAATAGTGGTTCAGGTTCATCTACATTGACTGGAACAGAATCTGGTGCTACAAGCGATACAACTTATTCATTTACAATAAGAGCTACAGATGCAGAAGGACAAACTGCTGATAGAGCTTTTACAATATCAATTAATTTAGGAGCAAATAACTCAGGACAGTTTAACTAGGATAATATTATGGCAAACAGTTATTTAAATAGAACACCATCATCAACAGGAAACAGAAGAACATTTACTATTTCAGCTTGGGTTAAAAGAAGTAGATTAGGAAGTCCTGAAAGCCACATAACAAATATTAATACAGGAAATAATCCTTATGCAAGAATACTTTTTAAAATAGATGATACTTTAAAAATAGAAGATTATGATGGCAACCAAGATACAAACATTATAACAAACAGAAAATTTAGAGATACTAATGCTTGGTATCACATAGTTGTTGCTTACGATACAACTCAATCAACTGCATCTGATAGAGTAAAAGTATATGTAAATGGAGTTCAAGAAACTTCGTTTTCCGCTTCTTCATATCCTGCACAAAATTTTGATACAGAGTACAACAAAGCATCTGCTGGTATGGAAATAGGTAGATATAGTTCAAATTATTTTGAGGGTTATATGTCTCATTTTGCACTTGTAGATGGACAACAATTAGCTCCAACTGTATTTGGTGAAACAGATTCTACATCTGGTATTTGGAAATTTAAATCACCATCTGGTGTTACTTGGGGCACAAATGGTGTGCATTTAAAATTTGAAAACTCTGGTGCGTTGGGTACAGATAGTTCTGGTAATACAAATACATTTACAGTTAATGGGAATTTAAAACAAGCACTTGATACACCATCAAATGTTTATTGTACTATGAACCCATTAGATAATTATTATCCTGCATCAACTTTTACAACTGGAAATAATTCTATTGGAACAGCAGGTAGTAAAAGAAGTTATAATACTGGAACTTTAGGTGTATCATCTGGCAAATGGTATTGGGAGGTAAAAGCTGTATCTAGTGTAACTGCTTCAAATGGTTGTTGGATTGGAATTGCATCTACAAATGCTACTAATGATGGTGTGTCATCACAACAAACTTTAGGTTACAAACAATATGATTATGGTTTTTCTTCATCAACTGGAAATATAAACACTAATAATTCACAATCTTCTTATGGAAGTGGTTATGGAGATAATGATATTGTTGGTGTAGCGATGGATTTAGATAATAATAAACTATACTTTCATGTAAATGGAACTTATGAAAACTCTGGTGTTCCAACATCAGGCTCTACAGGAACAGGGGCAGTTTCAATACAAGCACCAAGTGGAACACTAAATGGCGTATATACACCAGGATTAGGAGATTGGTGGACTTCTGGTTTTAATGTTGCTTTTAATTTTGGTAATGGATTTTTTGGCACAACAGCTATAGCTTCTGCTGGTTCAAATGGTAATGGATCTTTATTTGAATATGATGTACCATCTGGATATTACGCATTAAATACAAAAAATATAAATACTTATGGATAGGATATAATATGGCATACGCATCGATTTCAAAACCCAGCTTACACTTTAATACTAAACTTTATACAGGTAATGCTTCTACACAATCAATTACAGGCATAGGTTTTCAACCTGATTTTTGTTGGTTTAAAGTTAGAAATAATACTGACACTCATGCAATATTTGATGCAGTAAGAGGTGCTACTAAAAGAATTATTCCAAATGATACTTCAGTAGAGGGAACTCAATCAAATGGTGTAACTTCTTTTGATAGTGATGGATTTACAAGTGGTGATGCAAATATAACAAATGGCTCAGGCAGAAATTATGTATCATGGAATTGGAAAGCTGGTGGTTCTGGTTCAGCTAATACAGATGGTTCTATAAATACAGCATCTACTTCTGTAAATTCTACAGCAAAGTTTTCAATATCAAAATATACAGGTACTGGTAGTGCAGGTGCAACTATTGGACATGGTTTAGGAGTAAAACCATCTATGATTATAGTAAAAGGTATAACTTATGCAGAAGAATGGGAGATTTATCATACATCTTTAGGTGCTACAAAAACAATAAAACTAAATAATACTGTTGCTGCGTCAACTACTTCAAGTAGATGGAATGATACAGAACCAACTTCTTCTGTATTTACTGTTGGTAATGCAGATGCAACTAATAAAAGTGGTTATGATTATATAGCTTACTGTTTTGCAGAGAAAAAAGGATTTAGTAAATTTGGAGAATATACAGGAAATGGAAGTGGTCCTGATGGTACATTTGTTTATACTGGATTTAAACCAGCTTTTGTAATTATCAAAAGAACTGATGACACAAGAGATTGGTTTATATTAGATAATAAAAGAGATACAGGAAATCCTTTAACTCAAAACCTTGAATCAAATAATTCTGATGCAGAATATGCATCTGAAAGATGTGATTTTTTATCTAATGGATTCATACTTACAGCAAGTTCTGGTGGTAGTAATGCTTCAGGTGCAAATTATGTCTACATGGCATTTGCAGAAGAACCTCTTGTAGCTAATGTAAGTAATTCAATACCAGCTACTGCAAGATAATGGCAAATATTTATAAAAATGCAGGTTTTAATTTATCAAATACTAATTTAACAACAATTTACACCGTTCCTACTAATAGAACGGCAATTGTAAAAAGTATTCAAATAAATAATGATGACGCTTCTGCAATACAAACAGAAATTTTTTTTACAGATTCGTCCGCTAGTCAAACATATAAAATATATCATAAAGATTTAGCGGCAGATACTACGGATAATGGAGTTGTAGCACCTTTGGTTTTAGAATCAGGCGATATAATTAAAATACAAGTAGCTACCGCTAATAAAATTGAGGGCGTTGTAAGTTATTTAGAAATATTTGATGAAAAGAGTGCTTAATTATATTGTTGTTTTGAACAATAATATACTATATTTATGGAGTTAGTACGAATACCTATACAAGAACTTGATAAAGTTTGGCCTATTGTAGATAAAGATATAAGAAATGCTTTAGCTTATTCAAGTCAACTAAACGATTCAAATTTTGTCTATGAAACGGCAAAACAAGGTAAATTTCAAGTATGGGTTCTTTGGGATAAAGCTAAAGAACAAACTAACGAAAAATATTTTGGTGTTGTAATTACCGAAATTATAAAAAGAAAATTAGGTAAAGTTTGTCATATTTATATTATGACAGGTAAGCAACGCCACAAATGGCAATATCTTATTAAAGATATTGAAAAGTTTGCTAAACAAGAGGATTGCAAAATGATGGAATTAATAGCAAGACCTGGTTGGCAAAAAGTTTTAAATAACTTTGGGTATAATAGAACCCATGTTGTTTTAGAAAAAAAGATTAAACAAGAGGAGAAAAAATGAGTTTTGGAGGAGGAAGTTCTAGCGGTAGCACACAACAAACAGGCGTTACGCCTTATGCACCAGCTCAACCAGCATTAAATCAAATTATTAGCGAAGCCGGTAATCTTTACAATCAAGGAGTTGCGGCTTCAGGTTATGTTGCACCAACGCAGCAAACATTAACAGGACTTGCACAACAAGAGGCTATCGCCGGTGCAGCTAATCAACAACTTGCAGATACTTTATCCGGAAAATATTTAAATCCTTTTTTATCGCCATTATTACAAAAAACAGCTTCGGATATTGCAACAAATGTTAATGCACAATTTAGTGGTGCAGGTAGAACACCTGGTTCGCCAATGAATCAAAATCAAATTGTAACACAAGTTGCCCAAGCAGCCTTACCTTTAGCTTTCGGCGAATACGGACAAGAAAGAAATAGACAATTACAAATAGCTTCAAGAGCTCCATCATTATTTACTACTGGAAGACAATTAGAACAATTAACTAGAGAACAAAATTTAGCACCATTTCAATCTTTACAACAATACTCCGGAATAGTATCGCCAATAGCGGCAGGATTTCCGGTAACTAATCAACAACTAAATACAAGAGCTAACCCAATAACTTCGGCTATGGGAGGTGCATTAATTGGATCACAAATTCCAGGAATTGGACCTCTTATTGGTGGTGGTGTTGGATTACTAGGAGGATTATTATAATGGATAAAATAAAAAAAATTATTTTTGATATTGAAACTAAAATAAAAAACAAACCTGCAAAACATATTTTGGCCATATATATTTTAGTTGCAATCGCAATAATACTTTAAGGAGTTCAAATGTTATCAGATAAAGGTTATGCTATACAAGGCGGTGTAAAAAATTTTCTTGGCGAAACAGAAGAAGTAACAGCTCCTAAATTTTGGCAATCCTCTGAAAATAGCCCACCAACCGAATTATCTTATATTACGGACGCAGAAAAAAATCTTTTACTACAAGCTAATCTTCATGGTTCATTAGTGAACAATCAACCTAATATTGGTGCTTCCGGTATTTTAAGTTTTGATGGTTTTGGTTCAACAGATCCAGGCCAAAATAGAGCCGGAGGAGATGTTTCCGGTGCTATGGATAGAGGACAAGATGATAGTGGACAACAATCTAGCGGCGGAGGTTCTACTTCTGCATTTCAAGGTACACAAAGTAATCAATACAATACAGCTATGTCGGAGAATCGACAACAACAAGTAGTGGCTAAAAATATTGTTGATTTAATAGATCAAGGTGTAAATGTAAATGATGCTATAAGTGGTAAAACTTCTTTAGAAAGAATGTTGCAAAGTAAAAGCCCTTTTCTTACGGCAAATGTTTTAAACGAAATTTTATCGCCTTTTGCAAATGCAGCTAATAAAAGTAGAAGAACTTCATGGCTAGAAGGTGAAGATCAATTTGGTATGCCAAGATCAAGAGATTTTTATATTGCATACGGAAGAGCTTTTAATCCAAATGCAACATTAGTAGAGGGAACGCCTGAATATGATTTTTTAACCGATAGTGGATATTTTGAATCTTTAGGTAACGATAACCCAAATCAAGGTGGAGACGGCGGAAATAATGTTACGGCCTTTGATGTACCGGAAGATGTTAAAACAGTAGAAACAAATCAAAATTCTATGGTAAATCAATATTTTAATAATATGCAAAGTCAAAGTATGTCAGATGTTCAAAAAGCGTACGATCAGGCTAAAGCAAACCTTAATATGATACTTACCCCTACAAACCAGCAATTTGGCTATTCTGCACCTATCTCTGGCGGTTTTACAATGGCAAATTTAACCAATAACCCTTATAATATTGATTATATGAAAAATAGAGGACTAATATAATGTTTGATAAAAGATTTAGAGAAATGTTGATGATGGACTATGCAACCAAAAATCAAAACAATGGTGTTTTAAGTAATCAACAACCAAACAGCGGTTTATTAAGTAACAATACAGGATTTAATTTAAATCCTAACATATTACTAGGTGCAAATATTTTTGGAGCTGGTTTAGAGGGTAAAAATCCTTTTTCGGCTTTTAGTGATGCTGCTTTAAAAACAGCACAATTTCAAAAAATAATGACACCAAAAAAAGGTTTTAGACAATTAACTAATGCAGAAAAAGAATCTAGAGGTTTGCCTTTAGATAAAGAATTTCAAATAGATACAAGTACAAATAAAGTTTCACAAATAGGTGGTTCAGGTACAAATGTTACAGTTAATAATCCACAAGAAACTCAAGAACAAAAAGAAATAGGTAAGGTTTTTGCTGATGAATTTAAAAATATTAACGAAGCAGGTAATGCTGCAATAATTAACGATCAAAAAGTAAATACAATGTTAGAACTTACACAAATGGAAAATTTAAATACAGGTGCTTTTGGTCCGATTAGAACAGAAGTTCAAAAGTTTGCAGAAGAATTTGGTTTTGATCCAGGTCTTCAAGACACAACTATTGCGGAAGTTGTTCAAGGTGTTTCAGGCGGAATGGTATTAGATGGATTACAAAAATTTAAAGGTGCAATATCAGATGGTGAAAGAAAATTTACACAATCAATAACAGCAGGTTTATCTATGACAAAAGAGGGAAACAAAATTTTATTAGATATTAGCAAAAGACAAAATCAATTAGCTAAAGCGTTTAGTGAAGAAGCAAACAAATGGGTAAGTGAAAACGGAGGTTTATCTAAAAAAAATTCAAAAGGTATGTCATGGGGAGAATATAAAGCTGCATGGCATAAAGCTAACCCATTAATAAATCCTGAAATGAAAAATGAATTAACGGCATTATCAAAAACTATTGATACAGATTTTAACGAAACAGTTTTTATTAGAAATGGCAAAAAATTTGTTTATATAAAAGGTCAATATCATAGGTTAAACTAATGACTATTGTTACAGATCCAAAATTAATTGAAGAATTAGATAAATTAAGGTTAGAAAAAAAACCTCAAAAAGTTGGTGATGTTGAAATATCTGATGAAACTTTAGTTACGGACGAAAAGGAAATAGCAGCATTAGACGAAATTAGAGAGGGTAATACAATTTCCGGTAAAATAAAAAAGTTTGCAGGAGCAACCAAAGATTTTTTTACAGGTACTAAAAAAACAGAGTTTGTAGATATGCCTGAAATAGGCGAAGCTAATGTTGACGATATATCAACGGCGTTAAAAATTTCAGCAGGTTTGTTAATCAATCCAAATCAAAAAGCACAAGCACAAATAATACAATCCCAAATTCCAGGTTCGGAAATATTTAAAGATAAATTTGATAATCTTATTGTAACTATGCCTGACGGAAAATCTTTTTATTTAAATAAACCAGGTGTATCAGAACAAGATATATTACAAACAACCGCACAAATTTTACAATATATACCAGGTTATTCTTGGGCTATGAAAAAAGCTGGTAAATCATATTTTGGAAAAATGTTATATTCTGGAGCGGCAGGTGGTGGAACTTCAATAGCACAGGATATAGCAACTATGCCTTTAGGAAGTAAAGAAGTTGACAAAACAAGAGCTGTAATATCAACGATAGTTCCAATAGCATTTGAAGGTGTTGTAAGCCCTGTTGCAAGTGGTGTTTATAAAAAAATAATGGGTAATCCTACATTTACAAAAACAATAAAAGTAACGGAAGATGGGGTTGAAAAAACTAGAGTTGTTTTAAACAAAAGAGGTGAAGAAGCAGCAAAAGCTGCAGGATTAGACACAACTAAAATGAACGAAAAATTTATAAAAGATTTTACAGAAAAATTATCACAAGGAGAAACATCTACAGTAGCTGCATCACAAGCAGGTTCAGGTAAATTTAATTTTAATTTAGCAAGAGCACAAGCTGAGGGTAATGAAGAGGGTATTGCTTTGTTATTTGAAGCCGCTAAAGGTAGTTATGGAAAACAACCACAAATACAAGCACAAAATTTTTTAAAAACACAAAATATAGATATTGAAAATTCTGCAAAAAATTTAATTCAAAGATTTAATAGAGGAGAATTTAATATTGAAACTATTGAAGACGCTGGACAACAAATAATACAAGGTTTAGAAAAAAGATATATTGCAGCTTCTAATGAAGTAAAAACAGCTTATAATCTTATTGATAAAGACGGAACATTCCAAGCGGCTAATAGTAATATAGATACCTTAATTGCGTCCGTAAAAAAATCAATAGACGATGCAACAGCTGTTATTGATAAAGAACTTACACCAGCAACTATAAAAGCACAAAAAATTATTAGAGAATTTGTAAATAAATATAAACCAAAAAAACCACCAAAAAATACAAAATCTTCAAGAAAAATTAAAGAAGCTACTTTTAATGATTTTATAGTTTTTAAAAGAAGATTAAGTAGTATTTATAACGCTACAAAAAATAATACCGATAAAAGAAATGTAAAAGCTATTATAACGGAATGGGAAAAATTTGTTGACGATAATGTTGATAACATGCTTTTTAGCGGCAGTGAAAATGGTGTAAAATTGTTAAAAAAAGCAAATGCTTTGTTCAAAAAGAAAAAAGATTTATTTGAAATAAATAATAAAAAAATTAATGGTTTATCTGTTAATGACAAATCTGGAAAAGTAATTATGAAAATTTTAAACGAACCAGATGTTACTCCAAATAAAGCAATAGATTACATTTTTGGAAAAGCAAATATAGGAAGACTTGACGAATCATTATCTATTATAAGAAGATTAAAAAAAGTATTTGGAGTTGAGGGAAAAGATTTATCAAAAGCTGCATCAAAAAACAAAGATTTTCAAGCATTAAGAACAGGATTTTGGGAAAAATTAGTTAGAGATTCTAGCAGAAATGCTAAATTTAATGCACAAACTTTTTATAATAATTGGAAAACAATATCACAAAAAAATAAAGATTTATTAAAAGAACTTTTTGACGGTGATGAAATTAAATTAATTGATGAATTTGCCAACGAAATAGAAAAAACTTTTCCTAAAGGTTTTATTAATGCTTCAAATACGGCTTCAGCTTTATCAAGAATAATACAACAAGTAGGTAGAGGGTTATTTGGTATTTTTGGATTTAAATTTGCAAACATTCAAGGTTTATTAGTAGCAAGAGGCGGTTTTGATAGAGCTAGAGATATAATTTCCGAAAAATCTGCGGCTAAATTAGTAAATAAAGAATTAGCACCAATATTTGGAACTACCGCAAGTCCTAATGTAAATGTAGCTGCAACAATAGGTGCAAATCAAATTTTAGAATCTAATAGAATTAGAAATGCAAGACAATTACCACCTTCTTTAGCTTCTATGTATCAAAGGTACTAAAATGGTTACACAATCACAAAAAAACGAAAAAGAAATAATTAAATTACAAGGCGAATTAAAATTAATTAATAACAAAATAGACACTATAAAGAACAATCATCTACAACATATTGATTACAAAATTAATAACATTTATAAATTAATATGGCTGATTCTAACAATAAGCATAAGTGGACTTGTCAACTTGGTGATTACACTTCTTCAATAATATCCGATAGACAAAAAAGAACTTCATTAAAAGGTACGGCAAGTGAATATCAAGCTATTGCCCAATTGACAAAACAAGGGTATTTTGTAGCAAAAGCGGTAGATCCTGCTTGTCCGTTTGATATTGTTATTGTAAGTAAAAAAGGTAAAATAGAACTTTTAGATATTAAAACAAATACCTACCGCAAAACAAAAAAAGGCGTTAGTTTAGAAGATAAAGCTAAAGGCACATATAAAATTTATAGAGCTCCTACTAAACATCAAAAAGAATTAGGTATAAAATTATTTATGATTGATTATGAAACTGAATGAAAATACATCGGTGGCCATGCCTATTAAGAACATGGTAGGAATCATAATAGCAGTCAGTATGGGCATCTTTGCTTACACCGAAATAACTGCTAGACTTACATCACTAGAGACATCAAGGGAATTGATGAATGCTGATTTATTAAAAGCTAGTGAACAAACAACGGTGGATAAAGAGCAATTTTTATTACTTGAGGATTTATACGAAACAGTAGAAAAACATCAAGAATTGTTAGATAAAAATATTCACAATCAAGTTATGCTTAACCATGTTGAAACACAATTAGACAAAGCATTAGAAGATATTGAGAAACTAAAAGATAAAGTTAGAGAAAACGGAAAGAATTATTAAATGCAGGAAGTTGTTATTGCTTTACTATTAATTATAAACGGTGAAATAAAAGAGCACCGTATTCAAGATTCAATGTCCGAATGTCTTAAAGGCAAAAGGGTGGCTTCCAGAGGTGCTTCTAAATCAATAGAGTACCAATGCATCAAATCCCTTGCGGAAACAGAAATATATATGGGCGAAAAATCAATCAAAAAATTAATATTAGAATAATGGATAAATTTTTTTATAGTTTTTTTAATTTATTAGATAAATTTTCAACACATTTAGACAATGTGTTTTTTCCAAAAAAAAAGAAAAGAAAAAAAAAGTGTAAAGATTGTAAATGTAATTGTCATTGTGAAGATGTATTACATGCCCATTGGTATGATGGCGATCTTTGTGCTTGTGATAATTGCAAACATTAAGGATTTTATGAGGCGATACTATGGAATATTTACTTATAAAACTAGAATGTTTATTAAGAAAGTTATATGGTTTTGTTTGGCGGCAAAGAATAAAATTTACTTTAAAACATCTTAAAAAAAGGAGATAGTTATGTGGTTAAGTGCAATTAAACTTGCTGTAAATGCAGGTTCGCATATTTATAAAAAGAAAAAAGAAACGCAAATGCGTATGGCGGACGCACAAATGCTTCATGCGGAAAAGATGGCCAAAGGTGAGTTAGAATACTCAGGAAAATTATTAGAAGCAAGACAATCGGACTGGAAAGATGAGTTTGTTTTGATTGTACTCACTTTGCCTATTTTAGTAATTGCTTATGGAGTTTTTTCAGATGATCCAGGTGCTTCTGCTAAAATAAAAGAATTTTTTGAACAATTTCAACAACTGCCATCATGGTTCACTAATCTGTGGATTTTGGTCGTTGCATCAATTTACGGAATAAAAGGCACACAGATTTTTAAAGGCGGAATGTCTAATAAAAAATAATGTCCGATAATCTAGAGCTGATAAACGAATATAAGGATCAAGTTAGAATCCTTAAACAAGAAGTGGCAGAACTTCAAGATGCCGGTAAATCTAAAGATTCTGCCAACAAAAGATGTTTGCAAAAACTTGAACATTCACAACAAGATTTAGAACAAGCAAACAAAAAAATTAAACAATTAGAAGAAGAAAATAAAAAACTTACGGAAAAAAAAGAATGAAATATGCTTTATATATGATTATGTGTTCTGCCATAGCAGGTGAATGTATGCCACCGCACCAAATGGATAATAAATATAATGATATGTATAGTTGTTTAAATGCCGGATATAAAGAATCTTTAGCCAAATCAAAAGAAATAGGAAAACAACAAATAAATGAACATCATATTTACTTAAAATTTGTTTGCAAAGAACAAGAAGTTATAGTACCAAAACCAAAACCAAAGGTAGAAGCATGAAACTTACAAATAATTTTTCATTAAAAGAATTAACACAGAGCCAAACTGCATTAAGGAATGGTTTAGATAATACCCCTGACGAACAACAAATAGATAACCTACAAAATATTTGCGAAAAAATACTCCAACCATTAAGGGAATTTTATAATTTACCTGTTAAAGTTACTAGCGGATTTAGAAGTGAACAATTGGCAACTATGATAGGCTCAAAGCCAACAAGTCAGCATTGCAAAGGCGAAGCGGTCGATTTTGAGATACCAGGTGTTGACAATAAAGAAGTAGCTACAAAAATAAAAGATGAATTTACTTTTGATCAGCTGATTTTAGAATATTACAATGACACTGATATAAACTCAGGTTGGATTCATGTTAGCTTGAAAAATACAACATTTGAAAATGACAATAGGCAAATGTCATTAATTAAAGACGAACAAGGTTATAAAGAATGGCAATAGACAAAGCTAAAATGAAATGCAATAGCCCTAGAAGACAAATATCTGGGGGTAAGAAATTTGTAGTTAAAGCATGTAAGAATGGTAAAGAAAAGATAATACGATTCGGAGATGCTAATATGACAATAAAAAAAAATAATCCTGCTAGAAGACGGAGCTTTAGAGCTAGACATAGATGCGATACGGCTAATGATAAGTTTTCGGCAAGATACTGGTCTTGTAAAAAATGGTAAAATCAATTATAAAATTCATAGTGAAAGCTAGAATGCTGTATGCCAATTTAAGAGGTCATCATGGTAAAAGATGGAACTACGAACCCTCAGATTGGTATATGGGAAATAATAAAAACAAAAAAAAATAGGAGTAAAGTTATGCCAATGGGAAAAGGAACTTATGGTTCAAAAAAAGGTAGACCACCAAAAAAAAATAAAAAAAAAGATAAAAAGAAAAAGAAAAGATAATGTTAACATCTAAACAAAAAACTCTTCCACCAGCATTAAAGAAAAAAATTATTGCGGCGAAGATGAAAAAGAAAAAAAATAAGAAGAAAAAGTAATGGCCAAACTATGTGCTAGAGGTAAAGCCGCTGCAAAGCGAAAATTTAAGGTGTACCCATCAGCGTACGCTAATATGTATGCTAGTGGCGTTTGTAGTGGTAAAATTACACCTGGCGGTAAAAAGAAAAAAAAGAAAAAAAGATAATGGCCAAAAAAGGATTAAGAAGCTGGGTTTCCGAAAGATGGGTTGACATAGCAAACAAAAGGTCGGACGGAAGCTACCCACCATGTGGACGAAGCAAAGGGGAAAAAAGAAAAAACTATCCCAAATGTGTACCCATTGCTAAAGCCAGATCAATGTCTTCTTCACAAAGAAGAGCTGCAGTTTCAAGAAAACAAAGTGCCGAAAGAAAATCAAGAAAAGGCAAAAAACCTAATTATGCAAGAACTTAAAAAAGTTAGGCGTAGCTTTCGTTGTAAAGCTGGGATAGACGGTGGGATAAGATTAACTTTTCCAATAGTTCATTGCATTAATTAAGTAATCAGTGTCTAGTTCATTCTTCCATTTAAAGTTTTCAAAATCCGGTTGAATGTAGTCTTTGATTACTTTTGGGTCATTGCTTATTGACAAGAGGTTTTGCCTAACTTTACATCTTTGAATAAAATTAGGCAATCTTGACATGATAGCCTCCGGTTTAAGTAAGTCATAATTACCGGCATGAAAAACTTTAAATGTTTCTTCATTTATATAACAAATATAAATTGGTAGGCCGGTTGCATAATGGTAAAAATCCGTTTGCAAAAGGTGGTCGCTTGTTGGTTTATCAGGTAATTTTACAGTCAACCATGATCTAGTATTATCTTTTTTAAGTCTTCCTTGTTTTGGAAACTTACATTTATCCTCAATAATCATTTTACCTTTTAAATCAGCGTAGCCATGAACAGGAATTTCTATTCCGTCAAAAACTTTATATGCTTCTATTTCTGGCTTACACTTATCAAAGTCAGGTATTGTCTTATGTGCTTCATGTCCGTTAATAATCATTCTTTCAATTATTGTGCAAAAATGATTATAAGCGTCTAGTTCTACCGGATCAGGTATAAGTCTTTTTAACTTTTCATTTACCGGTACAAAATTATTGCTTGACATTATCTTTTACCTCCCATTCCGGCTTCAATACTAAAGGTTCTTCTAATTGCGGAATAAAATAAGACAAAGGTTTTTTTAAATATTTTGATACGGCTACAAGTTTGCAAATAGGAATTTTATTTGTAGCTTTTTCATATTTCTGTATTTGTTGAAATGTTACTTTAATTGCATTGCCTAAATCTGTTTGTGTTACAAATTTGTCAGGCATTTTTCTATTTGGGTTCATAGGATAAATATTTCTACTAGCTTTAGTTCTAGCTTCTTTAATCCTATTACCTATATGCTTGTATAGTTCTATATCGTCTTGTGTAGTATGTGTTAATTGACTTGGCATGTTTCCTTTCTTTGAAGACATAAATACCCTAACCCTAAAATACAATTTTAAATTTAATTAGTATTTAAGTATAAATACTATCTTGTTTATTTTCCAAAACAGCAATCTTTTCATGCAAAACAGGTAATTTGTTTTGGTATTTACGAATCATTCTTTTATGTTTATTCATTCGTTCCACCCACCTGTCTTTCTTTGCTTTCAGATCCCTGATTTGTTTGGGATTTATGTTCATCATTATCCTTACTGACTAATTTAATTTTTGACCCAAGATTACGCCTGTCAGTAATTGTTATTAATGCGTCTTCTTTGGGCATTTCTTGTTCATGAGCTTTTCTAGTAGCTTCCTCTACCGAATTGCCAACAAAAAATTCTTTAAAATTTACAATCATTTCTTGTAAAGTATTTTTTTCTACTTTAGCCATTTAATACAATGTTTCTTCTATATCCTTTTAAACGCTTTAAATCTTTTCTTTGTTCTAATTTATTAATCAAAACAGTTACCGAATTTTTACTTTTAAAATCCAACGCATCAGCCATTTCTTGATAAGTTGGATAATACTTGTTCTTTTTGACATATTTTTTAATGAAATTCAATAGTTTCATCATTAAAGGTGTCATAGGAATAGTTGTTTCACTTGCCATTATTTTCTTCCATTTTAAGATTCCTATTTAATTCGTTATATCCATTTATGTCATCATAGGTATCTTTTTTATATTTTTTATTTGTAATTGAACGCCATAATTTAACTAAAGTCATGCAAATACCGAAAATATTATTTGGGCAACGAACTTGATAACCATTAAAAGCCGATAAAATACTTTCTAACATGCCTTTAAAAGCATAACTTGTAGAACTAAAACTACCATATTGTTCTTGTTTGGTTTTTAAAAGTTTTTCTAATTCTTTAGTTATTTCGTTTATATTTTTAATATTATTTGTCATGGCCTAAATCATAATTAAGTTGTTCTTCATAACCCATATAATAATTGTTGTTTAAATCTTTACAATAATGGCCAAACACATGATAATTTTTATAAGTAGCATAAGTTAATGGTTCATATTGTTTATGATTTTCATTCTTTACAAATTTAACATTGTTATAAAATGCTTCTTCACAAGTTATAGGTCTTAATGTAAAGCCAATAGGTATCTTAACGGCAGCATAACTATCGCCAACAATTATTAACAAGTACAAAAAAAACACTTTCACTAAATATCAAAAGCATTACTTGGTTGTGATTGTGTTTGTTGTTGTTCTTTTGGTTTTGGATCATTTTGATAACCGGCAATGTTTGGACTATCAGATTGATCATTTAACCAACCTATTAAACTTTTTTCATTAGGGGCTACTTCCGGTGCATGTAAATTACCGGTAAATTTGTTATCATCACCTCTAAATAAAACACCTACTTGGGCAAAAATTCTTATAAATTTAGTACCTTTAGCAGAAGTTCCTTTACTTCCTAATATTGTTCCCTTTTCGCCGTTGGCTAACTTTGTGTTGCCGGAAAAATCTATTTTTACAGATTTTTCATGGTTTGGGTTATATGGAAACAGCACCCAATCTTTTTGCTTACCAGCCTGATTTGACATTTTGTCCTCCGTTGTTTTTGATTGTTTTAGCTTTGGTATCAAATACTTTCTTTATTCTTTCGTTATTAGTTTCCCATTTTGAATATAAAGCATTTAATTTTGTTTCAGTCTTTTGATTTTCAATTTGTTTTTCAATTGAATCATTGTTTGGTTTATTTTGATTTTTTAATGCGTTAGCTAATTCATCAGCCGAAGCAAATTCCGTACCATGCAGACCGAAACTTGCTAAACATCTTCCTAAACTTGATGTAAAAGCATTTTCTAAAGCCGAAGTTCTATTAACAAAACTTGCATCCCTTTTTTCTTCTGCATGGCCGGTACTATAAGGAGCATCACCTATATACAAAGTTGTTTTAGTTATAACTTTTTTATCGTCTTGATAAATTAATTGTTCGTCTATTTTAGATTCTGGAAAAAATTTAAGTAAATGATTATGTCTTCTAGCAACTGTTAAATAATCTTTACCCTTAAAATCAAGTTTTTCAACTTCCGCATCTAATTTTTCAATACATTCTTTTCTTCTATCTTTAAAAGAACCTTTACTTTTTTCTTCCGTCTTTTGTGTCATGTTTCCTTTCATTTTCATTTTTTTGTTCAATATCCTTTAATGCTTTAGCATGTATGTAACTTTGATTTTTAGCTTTATTTCTTTCCGATTGTTCTAAATCTTCAACTTTCTTTCTTAAATCGGTAATTTCTTGATCCCTTTCTCTTATCAAACTATCTTGTTTTTTAACTTGTTTTGTAAGATTACGATTTTGTGTTTGTAGTTTTGCTAGTTGCTCCAGCATTTGGTTTGCCTTTCATTATTTCATTTATAGTTAGTTTATGAACTATGATGTCTTGTAAAGCTCTACCTACAATTCCACCAAAGATCATTTTCATATTAGGGGGCTGTTTCTTCCTATCTTTTTCATCAAGAACGCAATAGTTGTAAAACCATTGATCCGTTGATTTAGTTAATTGAGAGGGAGAAAGATGATCGGCGGAGAAACAACCCCCCTCCTTTCTATGCTTCCACATCTTACCTATTTTAATTAACATTGATTCGAAACCTAATACAAATCTTGTAAAAAAACAATACATATTTTCATTGATTTTAAAAATAATATTTTATAAATCTAGGTTATGGGTTTCCGAATCATTAAATATAAAAAAAAACGAATTAAAGTTTTATGGGAAAATTGCGAAGATTGTCATGCAATATTCTATCCGGATTCCCTTATTCTGCGAATCAATCCAAACTTGTCAAAACAAATGATGGCACAAACATTGTTTCATGAACTTTGGCATATTATTTGTTGGGTAAATAAAATTAATATAAATAAAATCGGCGAAGAAAAAACAGCTCTTTTGGCCGAAGAATTTATTCCTATTTTAAAATCTAACAACAAGTTACGGAAATTGATTAATGAATATTTACGGTGATATGAGATTTTGTAGTGTACCTAGTTGTGATAACAAAGCTGATGTTGTTGAAAATCATAGGGATTACTGCGCTGAATGTTGGTGGAAAAGATTTTCCGGAACTAAAACATCGTTAAAAAAATATGAAAAAAATATGGTAAATGAAAAGGAGCTTGAAAATGAAAAAAGAAGACAAGAAGATATTAAAAGTTTCAAAGAAATATAAAATTATTTATGCTGACCCACCTTGGTATTTTAAAAGTTATTCTAAAAAAGGTGAAGACCGTAACGCTACCAAACATTATTCTTGCATGGAATTTAACGATTTATTGGCTCTTAATATCAATGATATTGCTGATATGGATTGTTGTTTGTTTATGTGGGTTACTGATCCTTTTTTGGAAAAATCTTTTAAACTACTTAAAAAATGGGGATTTAAATATAAAACAATCGCTTTTACATGGGCTAAAAAAAATAAAACAAATGATAATTTCTTTATGGGATTAGGATATTGGACAAGGGCTAACCCTGAAATTTGTTTGTTAGCTACTAAAGGTAAGCCAAAAAGATTTTATAAAAATGTAAAACAATTAGTTATTGATAGCCGTAGGGAACATTCAAGAAAACCGGATATTATTAGAACTAACATTGTAAATCTTTGCGGCGATTTACCAAGAATTGAATTGTTTGCTAGGCAAAAGGTTCAAGGTTGGGATTGTTGGGGTAACGAAGTTTGATTGTTAAATTAGAACCTTACGAAATAGAAATGGCTACGCAAGTTGCAAATAAAAGATATGTTGAAAATATAAAAATGAAAAAAACTTTTGGGCATGGTTTCAAAGGTACGGAAGAAAAAACATTATCTTTAGGAATTATTGGGGCAATGGGCGAAGTTGCATATTGTAAAGGTAAAAATGTTTTTTTTAATGGTAGTTATACCGATACTTATAGCCGTTACGATAAAGCTGATGTTGGTAAAGATATTGAAATAAGAACACAACAAAGAAAACAAAACAATACTTTAATCATAAGGCCAACAGAAAAAAAAGGTAGATATGTTTTGATTACTTATGACGGCAACCACACCTATACAATACAAGGTTGGTTTCCGTACTTTACAAAGCTAGACGATAAATACCTTACAGATTTTGGCCTTGATAGGCCTAAATGCTGGAGTATTCCAATAAAAGATTTATACAACATTAACGATTTATGACGGACAAAATTAATTTTAAAATTTTTAAGCCATTCGGTTCTACATTAGCAAAAGCAACATTACCTTTAGAATTAATAAAAGATTTCAAAGAAGATCTAAAAAAAATAAGACAAGACAAACAAAAAAGAAAAGACCATGATTGGTCTAAAAGACTTGTTGGCCATGTTGCCGAAGAATATTTAATTTCGCCGGAAATAATGTTAAAATGGAAAAGAAAATTCTTTGACCCTATTATGGTTTCTTATACCAATGCACATTTTAGAGAAGAAACAGTAAAGTCAATATTAATAAATTCAGCTTGGTATGTCATATCTAAACCCAACGATTACAACCCAATTCATAGACATACGGAATACACAAAAAACAAAAATTATCATTTATCAAGCGTAGGTTACTTACAAATTCCGCAATCAATGATACCTACGGACAATGCAAAAGAGCATAATGATTTTTCCGGTAATACAGAATTTGTAGAGGGTTCGGAGGGTATGTTCACAGATTCTAATTACAGGGTTATGCCAAAAGATATGGAGCGTACTTGGATTCTTTTTCCAAATAATCTTTCACATCAAGTATATCCTTTTAATTCTTCAAATAAAGACGAAGAAAGAATTTCTTTTAGTTTTAATGCTACTATTAATTTTGAAGAAAATATAAACTAATCAAAGCTAGTTCTATTATTATAATTGTTTCTAACATAACTACCTTTACCCTTTTTTGGTTTTATTATTCGTAATTTGTAATATGCTTTTATCAAAGTCTTCGCAATAGGATTTCTTTTTAAATTTGTTTTCATAATGTTTATAAATAATACCTTTAGAAGATAAAATATTTTTTAAGGTTAATCTTGCTACTTCTTTAATATCAATAGTTTGTTCAAGTTTCATTTTTTAACCTTTCTTCTATAATAGGAATTATATCTTTATTTATTTCAGAACCAACCCATCTTCTTTCATTTAACTTACAAGCTATCGCCGTTGTGCCGCTACCTAAAAAGGGATCATAAACAACTTCGCCAAGTTCGGTAAAACAATTTATATGCCTAGAACATATTTCAACCGGCATAGAATTTTTAAATCCGCTTGATTTAATACAAAATATATCTTCTAAAATTCTTTTTGTTGGCGGTACTTTTCTTTTGTTTTGTGTAAAGGTAATTAAATGTTGATAAGGTAATTTGTATAAATCTATATTAAAAGACTTCACCCAAATTTTATAACTATGGACTTCCCACCCTATACTTTGAAAAGCATCTATTACTTCTTTATGCTTGGTAATTACACCGCCATTGCCTCTTCTATCGGTTATGCAAATAGTAACAAAGCCATTAATAGGATTAAAATTTTCAATATATCCTTTAATCCAAGTATAATAACTTTCTTTTAATGAAAGCCCTATTTCGCTAAAGTCAGGCGGCGAAGTAATAATATAATTATATTTAAACTTTTTATTTGTTAGGCGTTCAATACAATTTTCATGGTAAAATTTATTTAACATTTTTTAAAAACTAATACATTTTGATGTATTTTAACTACCTTTCTATTTTTCATTGAAGTATTAGCCCTAACACTAGCCGAACCAATAGCATTTAATAAAATGATTTCATTGTAGAATTTCATTCCACATTTTTTAAAAGCGTTTATTGTGTCCGGAACAAAGCCGTAAAAATGGCCTTTCTTATCTCTAAATTCGCCCACAACAAAACAAGCTAATTCTCCTTGTTTTAATATCTTGCATGACTTTGCAATGATTGATTCGTATATTTTTAAAAATTGTGGGTATTCCATGTTGGAAATATCGTCTTGCATATCGCTATAAATTTCAAGATTACCATAGGGCGGACAACTAAAAACAAAATCAAATTCTTCCAATTGGTTACTTTGTACGCCGTCATTAAGATTATCTAAAATTTTATTTGAATCGCCTACAATCCATTTAGGCTTCTTTTCTTTTTCTTCAAAAATTTTGTTAGCTTGTTCAATGTTGCTTTCAACTTGTTCAGGGCGTAATTCAATGCCGGTATAATCATGGCCTAAAGTAGCCGCAACGATACCCCTTACCGAACCCCCTGCGAATGGGTCTAATATCCTTGCATTTTCTTTACCGCTAAACCACAAATAAACCAATTCACAAACAACAGGGTCAAATATACTATGTTCGCCAACATCTAGTATTCTTTGGGTAGATTCGGCCGGTTTCTTTCCGCTTCGTTCGGCTTGTCTATGCCTACCGGCAAAATGAGCTCCATCAACTTTTCGCCCTAGTTCGCTTTCTATTCCTAACGCTTTCCATTTATTTCTTCTTCTTTGCCAAGTACCTTGCTTGGTATCAAATACTGAAAATGGCGGTTCTATGTATTTATCCCTTAATTCAAATTTTTTGGTTACTTCATTACCAAATAAATCAACTTGAATATTTTCTTCGGTTTGTTTAAAATCTTCCGCCATGTTTCACCCTTTCTTGATAGGCCTTATCTTCTTCTTGTTGCTTCTTAATTTGTTCAATTTCTTCTTTCTTAATCCATTCCTTTAAATCTTTTAAAGGTACATAATCTTTAGCTTTTAAAATATATTCCCAATATTTAACGCCTTGAACTTCGGCATTTTTATTACAAATATTTTTTAATTCTTCCCAAAGTTTATCCCTTGCATTTGGCATTAAACTAAAAGCATTAGTAAAAGGTAACAACTACAAAAAAAAATAATTGAACAAGTTAAAACCACCTTAATTGTGTTTTTAACTAAACCTTTTACTATTTCCATGCCGAACCCTTAAAGCTATCAACTAAAGCCATATTAGAACCATTAACGGCGTAAATCATTATTTTAGCTTTATCGTCTTGCTTAACAATGCTTTTACCTTTTTGAATGGCTTCTTGCTTGTTAGGGTATTCAAATCGTTGTCTATCCCCTAACGGCTTCCAATTGATACAAGTATAATATTCCGGATTATTAACCGCTAGAATTTCCCTTTGGTTAAATTGCATTTTTTTAGGCATAATATTGATTCCTTTCTATGTTATTTATATCAAAAGCCATGAAATATACAAGACTAATACAACTAAAAGCCCTAAAGCTATATAAAAAAAGGTTTTTCTTTTAGGTTGTTTATAGTGTTTTTCTATGGGGTATTTGTAAAGTTGTGGGTATTTTAACCTATGTATTTCGCCAAATGTCATAAATGGAAAACATTTACGCTTTAATTGTTTGGTTAAAATATCACAAATTGAAGTATAATCTTTGTTTTTCATAATTCCTTTCTTGGGGGCTTTCGCCCCCATTATTATAGTTTATAAAGTTAATCCTCTTGGACCTCTTAAATATAAAGGACCTGTCCATTGAACTTTATATTCGCCAAGAATATTGCCTCTTGGTTTATTTAAAGCCGGTTGACTCCAAGAAGCACATTTTAACAAATCGCCTTTCTTCCATTGTTTTCTTCTAATTTCTTTATCTTCTTTAACTATAAAAGAATGAACGCTTTGTTGTGTTCCGTTTGCGGTTAAGAATTTATAATAGTATTTAGTTTCTTCCATTTTAAAACCGGCTTTGAATTCATTTACCGATTTTGAAGCTAAATTATTATAATGACTTTCTAAATGTGGTTTTTCTTTTATATCCCTTTTCCACATTCCGAATTGAAATCTTTCGTAATCTTTAAAAACATTTTCTTTAAAAGTTTCAATTGCTTGTTTCATTGCTTGATCCATAATCCCTCCTTTTGTTAATAATTTATATTTACGAATCATGAATAAAGATACAAAACTTATACAAGTAATGCAATAGAACATAATAAGAACACCGAAAAAAAATTTATTTGATTACCCAAAAAAAGGGTATATAGATGTCCGGCAAAGGGTTTATGAAAAATAAAGGGTTTTCAATGATTCCGAATCAAGTGATTTGGGATGAAGATTTATCAAATGACGCAAAGCTATTATTTAGCTATTTGCGTAGCTTATCGGAAAAATACCGGACTTTACGAAATAAGACGCTGTTAATAAAGCTGGGGATTAGCTTGAATACTTTACAAAATTGCAAGGCCGAACTTATAAAATATGGGTATTTAAAGGTTATTAGAAAGACTTCGGCTAATAAATACGAATTAGCTATTCCTAATAAGGTAGTATTGCCCTACCCAAATTTTGGGCAACCGATTACCCAAAAAATGGGTAGTATTAAGAAGAGTAATACTAATACTCAAAATACTAAATATATAAAAGGGTTTAAGAAATTAAAAGGTTTTAAGGGTTAGTTTAAATGTCTAATAGTTATCCGGTAACCCCCCTGCCTTACTATTTTAAAGGCAAGGAATTACAACCAACAAAAAACAATTCTTATACTTTTAAAGAAAAGGTTGAAATTTGTATCAAGCTAAATCAAGAATATAAAGCCGGTATCTTGTCCGTTGGAAAGTTGGTTTGGATTTGGGAAAATGGCCGTTTTGGTAAGTTCACCGTTGAATGTATTATTGACGATATGCTAGAAAAAGAAATAATTAAGTTGAATCCTATTACCCTTGACAAGCGAAGATTTAGGGAAAAAAAGGGTTTTTTTGACTGGTAATTATGTAACAGTGTGTTGTATAAATACCACACATGCAACAACCCTTTCGCATGTTTTTTTAAGTAGCTACTTCGTTGGAGGGCGGTTCTCTTTCCTTTCTTACCGCCCCCAACCCTAGAAAGGATTTAAAATTATGGTAGGAAGAAAAAGAAAATTAACCGAAAAATTAGCTGAAAAGATTTTAGATTTAATAGCCGATGGTTTAACTATTAGACAAATATTTGAAAGGGAAGATATTCAATATACTTGGACAAGTTTCCGAAAAGAATTAGTTAGCGATTCAAACTTAATGGATAGATACCAAAAATCTAAAGAACTTGCTATTGATTTAGAATTGTCAAACTTGAAAGACAAAAGACTTGAACTTGAAGCAAAAATAGAATCCGGCGAAATAGACGGCAAGGCCGGTCAAAATTTAGTTAATCTTTATAAAATTATTGTAGCTTCTAGCCAATGGTCGGCTAGTAAGTTAGCAAGTAAAAAATATGGCAAACAAGCCGAAGTTTTGACGCTTAAAGGTTCACAAAACGAACCAATTAATATAAGTTGGAACAATAAATAGACTTAATTATGAATAAATATTGAATTAATTTACTATTTTTTATCTTTGCTTTGGTTTAAAAGTATTGATTTAATTGATAGTTTGCCATTTCTTGCACAAACAAAAAGCAGTTTATATATGTGAGGTGTTCTTGTTTTGTTCTTGAATGATTCTAATTAGCAAGGCAATTTCCAGTAATGTTTAGTTATCGGAAAATCAGTATCAATAATTCATAAGTTATCATTAGTAATAATTTGGCCTTAATTGGTTCTATTTATTAAATTTGGGGGGTTTTGAGCGACCGGCTTCCCTTTTTTGCCGACCGGCGTTTGTAATAATTAGATGGGTGGTATATATAAACAAAATGGATGACCTTATATTAAAAACAATAATTTTTATTATGAAAGATACTAAAACCAATAAACCGGTTGTAGTTTCACATTTTCAAGGATTCGATTCCGAACTAGAAGCACACAATTTTTCCGAATTTTTAAAAGAACAATTTATCCAACCGATTGAAAAAGAAGACCCTTATCCAAATGTAACCTTGCATTAGGGGGTTTTGTTAATATATGAAACAAATTGTTATTCCTTATACACCTAGGGAAATCCAAAAATTTTTACATCAAAAATGCGATATAAACCGATTTAATGTTGTAATAGTTCATAGAAGAGGCGGTAAAACAGTCTTTGCTATAAACCATTTAATTAAGGCGGCCTTGACGAACAAAAACCCCTATCCAAGATACGCCTTTATTTCGCCATATAGATTGCAAGGAAAAAGCACCGCTTGGGATTACCTAAAGCAATTTTCGGCCGCCATACCTGGAACTAAATTTAACGAATCAGAATTAAGGGTTGATTTTTCCGTCAACAATAGCCGTATTCAAATTATTGGGGCGGAAAATAGTTCGGCCATAAGGGGGCAATACTTTGACGGAATTATTGTTGATGAAACACAAAATATATCGCCGGATTTGTTTGATACTATTTTACGGCCTTGCTTATCCGACCGAAGAGGCTTCGCTATATTCATAGGTACGCCAATGGGTCGTAATTGGTTTTTTGATTTACATGAGAAAGCTAAATCACAAAAGGATTGGTTCACATGCGTTTTCAAAGCTAGTCAAACTAAAATTATTCCAAAAGAAGAATTAGAAGCAGCAAAATTGGCAATGTCGCCGGAAAGTTACGAACAAGAATTTGAATGTTCATTTCAAGCCGGAATTAGCGGTTCTTATTTTGGTAGCATTATTGAAGAATTAGAACAAGAAAACCGAATACAAGATTTTGAAATTGACGAAAATCTACCGGTCGAAACTTGGTGGGATTTGGGCATGAATGACTCCACCGTAATTATATTTGCCCAAAGGCGTAGCAATGGTGAAGTTAGGATTGTGGATTGTTACGAAAATTCTAGTGAGGGGTTAGAGCATTATTTTAATGTTATAGACGATAAACCCTATACTTATTCAAAACATATAGCCCCCCATGATATTAGGGTAAGGGAAATAGGAACTAATAAATCAAGATGGGAAACCGCAAGGGAGATGGGAATGGAATTTGAAATCGCTCCAAAACTTTCAATAGAAGACGGAATAGAACAAGTTAGAAGATTATTACCAAAATGTTATTTTCATAAAAGTAATTGCAAAAAATTATTAGAAGCGTTAAAAAGCTATTGTAAGCGATGGGATGAAAAAAATAATTGTTTTAGGAATAAACCCCTACACAATTGGGCATCACATTTTTGCGATAGTTTCAGATACGGTGCTATTACCGAACCAATAGAAAGAACCAATTGGAAAAAACCGATTGAAGTCAATACAAGTTACATAGTTTAATATGGTAAAAAAAGATAAAGAAATTCAAGACATAGAATTACAAGGTATATTAGGAAGCCAAATAAGAAATTCATTAGGATATTTAGGCGGCGAATTATCTTCGCAAAGAAGAAAATCCATTGAATATTATTTAGGCGATAAACTTGGAACGGAAATAGATGGCCGTTCACAAGTGGTGTCAACTGATGTTTCGGATACTGTTGAAAGTATCTTGCCAAACCTATTAAGGGTATTTACCGCTTCCGATAAAGTTGTGCGTTGCGATCCGGTAACGGCGGAAGATATTGAAATTAGCGAACAAGCTACGGCATATTTAAATCATGTTTTCTATAAACAAAATGATGGCTTTTCATTGTTATATAATTTTTTCAAAGATGCATTAATTGAAAAAAATGGTTTCTTAAAAATTTATTGGGATGAAAGCGAAACAATAGAACATGAAACTTATAGAAACTTAACACCGGCTGAAAAAGAAGCATTAAACGATACCAAAGATGAAATAGAAGTTATTGAAGAAGAAACTATTGTTGACGAAGTTGTTAAGCAACAACAAGAAATGGCAAGACAACAAGCCGAACAACAAGGCGTAGATATTTCAAATGTAGAATTTCCTGATCCGGTTTTATACAATTGTAAAATTAAAAGAATAAAAAAACAAGGCCAAGTAAAAATAGAAAGCATACCGCCGGAAGAATTTTTAATAGAAAGAAAAGCTAAAACAATTAAAGACGCTGATTTTGTTGCCCACAAAGTTTATATGTCAAGAAGCCAATTAATTGAAATGGGTTTTGACGAAGAAACAGTTAATAATTTACCGGCTTCACAAGACCAAAATTTTAATACCGAAGATGTTGCAAGAACAAGAAACATTGAAAGTTATAATTTAGATACGCCTACCGATAAATCTACGGCAAAGATACAAGTTTTTGAAACTTACATAAGATACGATTACGATAATGATGGTATTGCCGAACTCCGAAAAATTATTTGTGCTGGAGAAGACGGACATTTTATTTTAGAAAATATGCCATGCGATAGTATTCCGTTTGTAACAATTACACCTATTCCAATGCCGCATAGATTTTACGGAAGAAGTATTTCCGAATTAGTAGAAGACATTCAATTAATGAAATCTACTGTTATGCGTCAACTTTTAGATAATATGTACCTTACAAATAATAATAGGGTTGCCATAATGGACGGAATGGTCAACATGGACGATTTATTGACTACTAGACCAGGCGGTGTTGTTAGAACTAAACAACCACCAGGCCAAGTTATGCAACCGCTTCAAGCACAACCTATTTCTAATCAAGCGTTTCCAATGTTAAGTTACTTGGATTCCGTTAGGGAAGTTAGAACCGGTATATCAAAACAAGTTCAAGGATTAGACCCTAATACTTTAAACGCAAAAACAGCAACAGGTGTTAATGCGTTAATGACACAAACACAAATGCGTTCGGAATTGGTAGCTAGAGTGTTTGCTGAAACCGGCGTAAAAGATTTATTTAGAAAAATATTTGAACTAATGGTTAAATATCAAGACAAACAACAAATAATTGAACTTAATAATACATACATTCCGGTTAAACCTACGGAATGGAAAGACAAATTTAATATAAATATTGTTGTTGGCTTGGGTACAGGTTCAAAAGAACAACAAATTATTATGCTAAACAATATTTTAGAAAGACAATTACAAGCATTTAATCTTCAAGGCGGTAAAGAAATGCCAATGGTTACATTAAAAAATATGTATAACACATTATCTAAAATAATTGAAAACGCAGGGCTTAAAAATGTGGACGCATACTTTGTAAATCCGGATATTGGCAAACAACAAATGCCACCTCCACAACCACCGCCATTAACACCTATTGAAAAAATAGAATTTACTAGAATTAATTCGGAAGAAAAACGAAAAGTTGCGGAACTTGAATTAGAAAAAGGTGAATTGATTAGAAAAAATCAAGAAATGCAATTGGACTTTGAAACTAAAATGAAAGAAATGGCCTTGAAGTACAATACACAAATTGATACAGCAAAAATTAAAGCCGAAGCCGATTTAGATAAGTTGATGGTAGCAGGAAATAGCAAGATACTTGAACAAGCCCAAAAATCTGCTAATATGCTTTCCCAACAAGTCAAAGGATTAGATGGAAACGAAAGACCAGACGCTCAGGGAAACGGAAGTAAGCCGCTCCCAACAAGCGAAACAATTACTGGACAATAAACTTTTTCAAGAGGCCACAAAAACTCTTAAAAAAATTTATTCCGAAGCCCTTTTAGAAAAAACAGGGGCTAAAGAAAGCGAAACAAGGGAGAAACTTTGGATCGCTTATAATGTTGTTGGTAAAGTAGAACAACATTTTAAAAGTATTCTTGAAACCGGTAAATTAGCGGAAAAACAATTAGAAGAATTTCGCAAAACCGAAAAAGAAAAAAAATTTTAACCAAACAAGGTTAAAATAAGCCAAGTCAAACGACAGCTTAACAATAGGAGATGACTTTATGTCAGATACAAACCCATTACTGAATAATTTTTCAGTACAAGGTGCTGCAAAATCTATTGAGGGAATATTAGACCCTAATACGGCAACTATCAAACCTCAAAAAGAAGCAACACCGGTTGAACCAAAAGAAACCGAAGCGAAAGCCGAAGACAATCAAGAAGTTCAACCACAACCAGAAGCTCAACAAGAAGAAATTCAAGAAGCTCCTGTAGAAGAAGAAGCTCCAGAAGAGAGTGCTCTTAAAGAACAAGAAACAGATTTACACCAAGTTATTGTTAATGGTGAAAAAATTGATGTTGACCTTGATGAATTAAAAGCAGGTTATCAAAAGGATGCCGATTACAGACGAAAAACGGAAGAATTAGCTTTATCAAAAAGAGAGCTAAAAGCGGAAGAAGATCGTTTGAAAAACCAGTATTCGACCAAGTTGGACGATTTAAATTCACTTGTGTTGACTTTGAATGCTGAAATAAACAACGATATGAGTTCTAAAGAACTTGACCAATTATGGGAAGAAGACCCAACGGAAGCGGCGAAGCTAGACCGTAAGATACGAAGAAGAAAAGAAACTATTACTTCGGCTCAACGGAAATTAAGAGAACATCAAACTTCGCAATTTCAAGAATTGGTGTCTAAAGAAAAGCAACGGATTGCTTTAAAATATCCTGAGCTTTACGATCCTGTTAAAGGCCATACTTTAAGAACTAATATGACGAATTATTTATTGGGCAAAGGTTTTAATCAAAACGAAATAAGTTCAATTTATGATTCAAGACAGTTTGACATCATAGTAGAAGCTATGAATTACCAAACTAACAAAAAGTTGAAACCAACTTTAGTTAATAAAAAAGTCAAGCCGTCAAAAGTTGTAAAATCAGGTGTCAAAACAACTAAAGAAGAACTTAACTCCCAAGATAGGTTGAATAAATTTAAATCGCTTAAAAAATCTGGTTCAGCAAAAGATGCTACGGATTTGTTATTGCGATACATTTAACAACAACTTAACAAATAGGAGAAGAAAATGGCTGTATTTCAAACTTACCAAACAGTCGGCATAAGAGAAGATTTGGCGGACATCATTTATTCGATTTCCCCAACTGAAACACCTTTTATGTCAGGAGTTGCTAAAGCTAGAGCAACTAACACTTCCCACCAATGGCAAACTGATGCGTTGGCTGCAGTTGCAGCAAACCATGCTGTTGAGGGAGCTGATATTACTTACGGAACTATGTCAGCAACAACTAAAGAAGAAAACCACACTCAAATATCTACAAAAGGTGTGCAAGTTTCTGGAACAAACGAAGCCGTAACTTCAGCTGGAAGAGCTAATGAATTAGCTTACCAAGTTGCTAAAGCAGCAAAAGAATTAAAAAGAGATATGGAAACAGCTCTTTTATCTAATGTTGCAAAAGCTGCTGGAAACGCAACAACTTCAAGAAAGTTAGGCGGTTGCCAAACTTGGATTGAAACAAATGTTGACGCTGGAGCAGGCGGATCTGGAAACGGAAACGGTGCTGCTAGAACAGATGGAACTCAAAGAGCTTTTACTGAAGATCAGTTAAAAGGCGTTTTGAGAAGTTGTTTTAACGAAGGTGGAAACCCTAATATGATTATGGTTGGTGCTTTCAATAAACAAAAACTATCTGGATTTACAGGTGGTTCTACTAGATTTGATTCTGCGGAAGATAGAAGATTAATTACTTCTATTGATGTGTACGAATCAGATTTTGGTACGCTTCAAGTTGCTCCTAACAGATTCATTAGAGGTGCTAATGGTACTGCGGCTAAAAGAGGCCAAGATGCATTAATCCTTGAAATGGATATGTGGGCAGTTGCTTTCTTAAGAGATTTCCAACTACAAACTCCTGCACAAACAAAAGATGCAGATCAGAGATTTTTAGTTGCTGAATACACTTTAGAAGCTAGAAACGAAAAAGCAAATGGTGCTGTTTTTGATTTAACAACATCATAATAATATATTGTTGGGGGTGTAACCTTGTTTAGATATACACCCCCTAACAATTAACCAAATGTTGAAGTCTTAAAAAGGTTATAGGCGGAACGACATAAGGAGAATAAAATGAGAACTTTAAACGATTACTTTTTAGAGTGTCATTTAGACGATGTATCAACAGCTGGAACAGTAAGAGTTGCCGTTCCTGATGCCGGTAAAGTAATAAAAATTACTTCGGTATTAGGCGGTGCTATATCTGGAGGTAACGCTGGAATAACTGCAAAAGTAAATACTACTAACATGACTGGTGGAACAATTACTATTGCACATTCTGGAAGTGCAGCTGGAGATATTGACACTTGCGAACCAACTGGTGCAAACAATGTATTAGAAGGTGACTATATAGCGATTGCAACTGACGGAGCTTCTACAGGAACTCATTCAGCACATTTTACAATTGTTGTAAGAAGATAATTTAATTTTGGGGGGATCTTGCCTAGCCGGTACTTCCCCCCTCCAACATAGGAGAACAATATGAGTTTTAATTATGGATTAAGACCTACAAAAACACAGAAAATAGCTAGTGGTGGTTCAAGTAGTGCGGTAGCAGATGTATTTGGTACACAAACTGAATATGTAAGAATAGCAGCTGATGCTGATTGTCATATAGAATTTGGCGGAAATGCTTCAAGCGACCCAACGGCTACTACAAGCACAATCTTTATTCCTGCTGACCAACCTGAAATTTTTAAAGTTTCACCTGGCGAAAAAGTTGCTTCAATAGGAAGTGCAAATGTTTTTGTTACTGAAATGAGTGGCTAGTGGCCAAAAAGAAACCATTATTTGGTGTCAATAATTATGTTAAAGAAAGCCCAAGAAAAAGGCCAAGAAGACATAGTAAAAAACCAAATAAAAAATTTTCTAAAAAAAAATATAGAGGTCAAGGTAGATGAATAAAGATATTAAGATTGACGGATTAAAAAAAGAAACTTTTTTATTAGACGAACAAGAAAAAAAAATTGTTCTTAAAGAAGAAGTAAATATTGATTCGCACATTAAACATAATAAAGCTCTTTATAATCACAATGACGGATATTCTAAATCAAGAGAATTAAAAAGGGTTGCTTCAATACCAACTTTAGCTTTGCAAGTATGGGCAAATGAATATAATGGAACTAAAAATTGGTTTGCCTTACCAAAAGAAGTACAAAAACAAATTATGAAAAAAAAATTAAATAGTACTGAATTTCAATATTTTAGAACAGCGGCAGGTAGATTGTAATGGCATTATCTAATTATAGCGAACTCAAATCTTCAATAGCTAATTGGTTAAACAGATCAGATTTAACTACGGAAATAGCGGAAGACTTTATTGTTCTAGCTGAAAAAGATTTTAATTCAAAATTAAGAATTAGGTCTATGGTAACACAAACAACTATTACAATAGATGCGGAAACAGAAAATTTACCTAGTGGATTTTTACAAGTAAGAGATTTTTATATTTTAAATGGCGGAACAAAATACCCTTTAAAATATATTACACCTGCACAAATGGATCAGATTAAAGGCGGTTCGTCTAGTGGACAACCATCTACATTTACAATACTTGGCGATACATTTAGATTTGCCCCTGCAGCTTCTTCAACTTATACAGGATATTTGAATTACTACAAAAGATTTGACCCTTTATCCGATTCTAATACTACAAATTTTATTTTAACTAACCACCCAGCAATATATTTATATGGTTCTTTGTATCATGCGGCAAACTTTTTAGGTGGAGTTGACCCTGCTAGATTACAACAATGGCAAAGTATGTATTCTACTGCAATGGAAAGACTAGAAAGAAACGATAGAGAAGACCAATATGGAAATGCACCTTTACAACAAAGAAGTGATGTAACAGTCGCTGGTTCTTTTAGTGATAATTTTATTGCCGTAACAAATAACAACCAATAGGAGTAAAATGCAAATACCTTTTGGCGAATGGTTACCTGACCAACCTGAATATTTAAATCCAGGTGCCACAACAGCTAATAATGTTTATTACGCCCAAAATTCTTATAAAAGATTTCCGTCTTTAATTAATTATTCTACAAATAATATTGGTGCACATTCAAGAGGTGCTGGTTCTTTTAGAGATAATTCAGGTAATGTATTTAACTTTGTAGCAAAAAATACTGACATTTATCAATTAGCTAGTGGAACATTTACTTCAAGAAAAGGAAGTTTAACTGGAACAAATTCTGATTATTTTACATTTACACAATTTGGTAATTATGTAATCGCAAGTAATGGAGTTGATGCACCACAATATTATTTAATGGGTACTTCAACTAATTTTGCAAATTTAAGTACAATAGCTACTTCTGGTTCTGTTCCTACATTTAGAGTTTCAGGTGTTGTAAGGGATTTTTTAGTTACCGGAAACCAACCAACTAATCAGAATAGAATACAATGGTCAGGCATTAATGATATTTCAACTTGGCAAACAGGAAATAAACAAGCTGATTTACAAGATTTACCAGGTTCAGGTGGCGAAATAGTTCACATAACCTCAGGGGAAATAGGTTATGTGTTTAGACAAAATCAAATAATTCGTATGGACTATGTAGGCGGTGCAACAGTATTTAGATTATCTGTAATATCGCCAAATAGAGGTGCCGTTTATGGAAGAACAGTTTGTCAAGATAATAGAAGAGTATTCTTTTATGCGGACGATGGATTTTTTGAATTAAATGGAGATCAAATTGTTCCAATAGGGGCTGAAAAAGTAAATAGATTTTTTGATTTAGATTTAAATAAAGCGTTTAGTGATAGAATTTGTGCGGCGGTTGACCCTTTCAATCAATTAGCTATGTGGCTTTACCCATCTGCTGCAAACACATCAAACACAACCGGCGTTTGTGATAAAATAATAATTTATAATTACGCAACCCAAAAATGGTCAACGGCTGACGCTAATGCAAGTACAATATTTTCACAATTTGTAGGAGCATATACAGTTGAGCTAATGGATATTATTTCACAAAATTTAGATAGTATTAATATTGCTTTAGATACGGACTTTTGGAATGGCGGACAATTATTACTTGGCGGAATAGATAGCAATTTTAAAGCAGCTATATTTTCCGGTACGGACAATCAAGGAACAATAGAAACTAGAGAAATGGAGTTGTTTCCAGGTCATAGAAGTAGTATAACCAATGTCAGACCAATAGTTGACGCAACTTCTACTGTTACTATAAAAAGCAAAGAAAGATTAGCTGATACAGCAACCGAATCAACATCTTCAACTATGCTTACAAGTGGCGATAACCCTGTAAGACAATCAGGAAGATATTTTAAAATAAAAGTAACAACGCCAAGTGGTTCTGTTTGGACACATGCACAAGGCGTTGATGTTATAGCGTCAAGAATAGGTTTAAGATGAGCGAAAAAACTGATATAGACAATGTTAGATATTCATTTGAAACACAAGAGTTTTTTCAAAGACAAATTGAAGAAGCTATTAATACATTAATTAATGATAGGAACAAAGAAAGTAATAAAGCGTTTGCTTGGTTTATGGGAGATTAAATGGCCGGTATAAAAGATTATTCAACAACAAATTCTAGCAATACTTCTTTAAACGGAATTAGTGTTGCGGAGGGAATGTTACCCTCTAACTTAAACAATGCCATTAGAGCTCTAATGGTAAATACTAGAGAATGGTTTAACGATTCACAATGGGTAGAATATGGTGACGGCGATGGTGCTTACACTGCTGCTTATGCTAGTGGTACTTCTTTTACAATAAATGGTGTTAATGTAACTTCAATTTATCATACTGGCAGAAGAATTAAATTAATTGCATCTACACCTGGCACAATATTTGGTACAATAAGTTCTTCTTCTTTTTCTTCAAACACAACTGTTAATGTTACTTGGGATAGCGGTTCATTATCTAACGAAGCTATAACTAGAGTTTATGTTGGAGCTTTATCACAAACAAATAATTCTATACCAACAAATGTAATTGATTCATCAAATTTAAAATCTAATTCTGTTACTACCGCTAAAATTAATAATGATGCAATAAATAACGATAAAATTGCTGATAATGCAGTTCAAGCTGCACAAATAAACGCTTCGGCCGTTACGGAAGCAAAAATAAATGCTGGAGCGGTAACAAACACAAAACTAGGTGCTGATTCGGTTAATGGTTCTAAAATAGCTGACGATAGTATAGATTCCGAACATATAGCCGATGGTTCAATTGATACTGCACATATAGGCGATAACCAAGTTACACTAGCAAAAATTGCTGACGCAACTATTGTTACAAATTCAGAACAAGCCTCACATACACCGGACGATAATACTTTTTACACAACATTATCTGCCGATACTAGATTTTTAAATAAAGATACTTCCGAACTAATTAATTCAGGTAATACTTGGTCGGCTTCGGACGATAAAATAGCAACAACTGCAGCAATTGATGCAAGGGTAATTGATTTAGTAGATGATGTTGGCGGTTTTGTTGCAATTGCAAATGAAACAAGTTTTCCAAATACAAATCCAGATATAAATGATGGTGCCGGAACTATCGTAAGCGTAAAGGCTCTTGCTTCTTCACATACCGCAAATGGCTCAGGCCAAATAACAATAGCAAACGGAACATTAAATAATTCAACTGTTACATTAACAGGATTAGGTGCAAGTGAAACTATTGCGGCAGGTTTTGGTATATTAGTTGAATCAACAACAACAAATCATACTTACGCTTTTCATAGATTAGTACCTAAAGCAACCGAAGTAACAACTGTTGCTTCTAAATCCGTTGAAATAGGTAGATTAGGAACAGCTGACGCTGTATCTGACATGAATACACTAGGAACAACACAAACTGTTTCTGATATGAATACTTTAGCGGCTATCTCAGGTTTAGATTCTTTAGCTTCTAATTCGGCAAATGTAACTACTGTTGCAAATAATTTATCTTCGGTAAATAATTTTGCGGAAGTATATAGAATTGCTTCATCAGCTCCTACTACAAGTTTAAATGTTGGAGATCTTTATTTTGACACCACAGCAAACGAATTAAAGGTGTATAAATCTTCAGGTTGGGCTGCTGCAGGATCAACTGTTAATGGTACTTCGGCCAGATTTAAATATACAGCTTCCGGAGGACAAACTACTTTTACTGGATCGGACGATAACGGCAACACTCTGGCTTACGATGCAGGATTTATTGATTGTTATTTGAACGGAGTAAAATTAATTAATGGAACAGATNTAACTGTTACATCAGGTACTTCGGTGGTGTTAGCTGCAGGTGCAACGGCCGGAGATATTCTTGATCTTGTTGGTTTTGGAACTTTTAATGTAGCATCAATCGCTGCTTCTTCAATAACTTCCGGTACAATGGCAGATGCAAGATTGCCTACAACAATGGCAAGTAAAACATTAACCGGTGCTACAGTTACAACTAATTATAATGGTTTAACAGTTAGTGGNGATGGTGGTTCTAATGATGGACAAATTCAATTAAATTGTTCGCAAAATTCTCATGGTGTTAAAATTAAAGCACCACCTCATTCTGCAGGTCAATCATATACACTTACGCTTCCATCAAGTATTACAAATAATTATTTTTTAAAAACAGATGGTTCAGGTAATTTATCTTTTGCAGAAGTTCCAGGTGAAACAAAACCAACTGTTGCTGATGTATCGCAAACAATTGCACCTGCTACTGCTACAACAATTACAATTACTGGAACTAACTTTGTTTCAATACCACATGTTGATTTTGTAAAAACTGATGGATCTGTAACAACGGCAAATTCTGTTTCATTTTCAAGTGCAACATCTTTATCTGTAAATGTTACTTTAGCTTTAGGAAACTATTATGTTAGAATAGAAAATCCAGACGGAAATTCCGGTAGAAGCACAAATAATATTATTACGGCTTCAACAGCTCCAAGTTTTTCAACGGCGGCAGGTTCATTAGGTACAATAGCCGGAAACTTTTCAGGTACGGTGGCCACAGTTGCTGGTTCTTCCGATAGTTCTATTACATTTTCCGAAGTAACAAATGTATTAACAAATGCATCACAGGCAAATTGTAGTTTAAATTCAACAACAGGTGTGATAACAACAACTGATTTTGGTGGTAGTTCAACTACGCCAACAACTTATAATTTTACTTTAAGAATTACGGACGCTGAAGCACAAACAGTAGATAGAGCATTTAGTTTAACTTCTAGCTTCGGTGCAACAGGTGGAGGACAATTTAACTAATGGCTAGTACATATATTTATAGAACTTTAGGAACACCAACAAATGCTTACAAAGGCACAGTAAGTCATTGGATTAAAAGAAGTGGTACTGGTGCAAGTACAGAGTTCGGTTCTTTTGGTGCTTGGGCAAATGGTGTAAGTTCAACTAGAAGTCATTGCAACTTTTATGATGATACTATATATTTTTATAGTCAACAACATTCTACAGTTTTACAAACAAATAGAAAATTTAGAGATACAAATGCTTGGTATCATGTTGTTATAGCTTGGGATACTACACAATCAACAGCATCAGACAGAGTAAAAATTTATATTAATGGTGTACAAGAAACTTCTTTTAGTACAGCAAATTATCCTGCACAAAATTCTGTATTAGAATTTAACACTTCAGGAAGAAGATTTGCTGTAGGTTGTTTAGGAAGTGGTAGTGGTTCAGCATACGCATTTTGGGATGGTTCAATTAGTCATTTTCATTTTGTAGATGGTTCAGCTTTAGCACCAACAGTATTTGGTTCAACGGATGCTACGACTGGAGAATGGAAAATAAACACAAATCCTAGTTATACAGTAGGAAATAATGGTTTCTTTTGGTTAAAAGATAATATCGCAACAACAGACAATTCTTCTAACTCAAATACATTTACAGTTGGTGCAGGTACACTTACAAAAACAGAAGATTGTCCAAGTAATGTTTTTGCTACTTTATCTCCACATATATTACCTAGAAATTCTGGTGGAACTATATCAAATGGTAATTTATTTTTTGGTACAAGTGCTGCTCAATGGACTACTGAAAGCTCTGCTTTTGGAATTGCAAATGGTAAATATTATTTTGAAGTTAAATTAAAAGATAATGGTGGAGATAGAAGATTTAGATGGGGTCTTCAAAAAAATGCAGAAATTACTAAAACTGGAAATAATAAAGTTATAGGTGGAGCTGACAACAATGCTATTGGTTATAAAACTAATGGTGAAAGCTCATCACAAGGTGGTTATTTTATAAACCAATCTAATACTGATTTAACTGATGGCGATATAAATGTAGATAATGCTATTTATGGTTTTGCAATAGATTTAGATAATCAAAGAATGTATGGACATATGAATGGTAGTTGGTTTCATTCTGGCAATCCATCAGCAGGTTCAGGTGGAATAGATGTAAGTTCTTTTTATACAGTTGGAGAACCTTTATTTCCATCATTTACAACTCATAATTCAAATCTTGAAATTAATTTTGGTAATGGCTACTTTGGAACAACAGCAGTAGCAACAAATTCTGGTAATGGTTATCAAGATGCAGATGGAAATGGGATTATGAATTATTCTGTACCCACAAATTACAGATGCTTATGTACGAAAGGATTAAATCAATAACATGGCTTATACAACAATTAATAAATCTACAACTTATTTTAATACTAAACTTTATACAGGTACAGGTTCATCTAATGCTATTACAGGTGTTGGTTTTCAACCTGATTGGGTTTGGATAAAAAATAGAACAGATAGTGCAAGTCATAATCTTTACGATGCTGTTAGAGGAACTTCGGCAGGAAAATTAAAATCTAATACCAATGCTGCTCAATCATATAATGCACAAGATTTATCTGTATTTGGCACTGATGGTTTTACTGTAGGAAGTAATAATGAAGTAAATGGTTCTAGTGATAATATGGTTGCATGGAACTGGAAAGCAAATGGTGCAGGTTCAACTAATTATGATGGCTCTATAAACTCAACTGTTTCTGTAAATACAACAGCAGGATTTAGTATTGTAAAATACACAGGAACAGGTGCTAATGCTACAGTAGGTCATGGATTAGGTGCAGCTCCTAAAATGGTAATAGTAAGAAGAATCTCTCCAGGTGGAGAATGGTATGTTCATGCAGGTCAATTGAATGACAATGAAAAAGTATTAGTTTTAAATACCACTGCAGCAGAAGCTAACGCATCAACTGTATTTAATAATACAGCACCAACTTCTTCAGTATTTAGTTTAGGAACAAATGGTGATGCAAATGGTAATACTTATGAACATATAGCTTACTGCTTCGCAGAAAAAACAGGTTACAGCAAGTTTGGTTCTTATACTGGTAATGGAAATGCAGATGGTACATTTATTTATACAGGATTTAAACCTGCTTTTGTTATGGTTAAAAGAACTGACAATACAAGTGATTGGCAAATGCAAGACAATAAAAGAATAGGTTATAATATAAATAATTATAGATTAAGTGCTAATTTAAGTGCTGCTGAAACTACATCAGGAGTTATGGATTTAATATCTAATGGTTTTAAATTTAGAGGAACACCAATGAATACAAATGGTGGAACATTTATCTACATGGCATTTGGTCAATCATTAGTAGGTTCAAACAATGTACCATGTACGGCAAGGTAAAATATGAGTAAAGCAAGAGATTTAGCAAATTTTGTATCAGGAACTAATAGTGCTATTACAACAACACAAATAGATGACGATGCAGTAACTAATGCAAAAATATTAAACGAAAGTATTACTATTAATGGTAGTGCTGTAAATCTTGGTGGAAGTGTAACAGTTGGCGAAACAAAACCTACAATAACCGGAATAAGCCCAAGTGTAATTACTAATGCTCAAACATCAATTACTATTACAGGTACTAACTTTGTTTCAGTGCCAACAGTTGAAGCAATAAATTCATCTGGAGTAATCACAAGAGCTGATTCGGTAACATTTACAAGTGCTACATCTATTGCAGCACAATTTACTTTAGCTACGGACGGAACATATTTTATAAGAGTTGAAAATAATGATGGTAATGCTGTTAGAAGTTCAAGTGCGTTATTAACAGTATCAGATGCACCAGCTTGGGTAACAAGTGCTGGTTCATTAGGTTCATTTTCTAGTGGTGCAAGTTTTGGAACTATTACATTAACAGCTACTGATTCAGTATCAATGGCAAAAGTATCTGGAACATTTCCAGGTGGTATGACATTAAATAGTGGTTCAGGTTCATCTACATTGACTGGAACAGAATCTGGTGCTACAAGCGATACAACTTATTCATTTACAATAAGAGCTACAGATGCAGAAGGACAAACTGCTGATAGAGCTTTTACAATATCAATTAATTTAGGAGCAAATAACTCAGGACAGTTTAACTAGGATAATATTATGGCAAACAGTTATTTAAATAGAACACCATCATCAACAGGAAACAGAAGAACATTTACTATTTCAGCTTGGGTTAAAAGAAGTAGATTAGGAAGTCCTGAAAGCCACATAACAAATATTAATACAGGAAATAATCCTTATGCAAGAATACTTTTTAAAATAGATGATACTTTAAAAATAGAAGATTATGATGGCAACCAAGATACAAACATTATAACAAACAGAAAATTTAGAGATACTAATGCTTGGTATCACATAGTTGTTGCTTACGATACAACTCAATCAACTGCATCTGATAGAGTAAAAGTATATGTAAATGGAGTTCAAGAAACTTCGTTTTCCGCTTCTTCATATCCTGCACAAAATTTTGATACAGAGTACAACAAAGCATCTGCTGGTATGGAAATAGGTAGATATAGTTCAAATTATTTTGAGGGTTATATGTCTCATTTTGCACTTGTAGATGGACAACAATTAGCTCCAACTGTATTTGGTGAAACAGATTCTACATCTGGTATTTGGAAATTTAAATCACCATCTGGTGTTACTTGGGGCACAAATGGTGTGCATTTAAAATTTGAAAACTCTGGTGCGTTGGGTACAGATAGTTCTGGTAATACAAATACATTTACAGTTAATGGGAATTTAAAACAAGCACTTGATACACCATCAAATGTTTATTGTACTATGAACCCATTAGATAATTATTATCCTGCATCAACTTTTACAACTGGAAATAATTCTATTGGAACAGCAGGTAGTAAAAGAAGTTATAATACTGGAACTTTAGGTGTATCATCTGGCAAATGGTATTGGGAGGTAAAAGCTGTATCTAGTGTAACTGCTTCAAATGGTTGTTGGATTGGAATTGCATCTACAAATGCTACTAATGATGGTGTGTCATCACAACAAACTTTAGGTTACAAACAATATGATTATGGTTTTTCTTCATCAACTGGAAATATAAACACTAATAATTCACAATCTTCTTATGGAAGTGGTTATGGAGATAATGATATTGTTGGTGTAGCGATGGATTTAGATAATAATAAACTATACTTTCATGTAAATGGAACTTATGAAAACTCTGGTGTTCCAACATCAGGCTCTACAGGAACAGGGGCAGTTTCAATACAAGCACCAAGTGGAACACTAAATGGCGTATATACACCAGGATTAGGAGATTGGTGGACTTCTGGTTTTAATGTTGCTTTTAATTTTGGTAATGGATTTTTTGGCACAACAGCTATAGCTTCTGCTGGTTCAAATGGTAATGGATCTTTATTTGAATATGATGTACCATCTGGATATTACGCATTAAATACAAAAAATATAAATACTTATGGATAGGATATAATATGGCATACGCATCGATTTCAAAACCCAGCTTACACTTTAATACTAAACTTTATACAGGTAATGCTTCTACACAATCAATTACAGGCATAGGTTTTCAACCTGATTTTTGTTGGTTTAAAGTTAGAAATAATACTGACACTCATGCAATATTTGATGCAGTAAGAGGTGCTACTAAAAGAATTATTCCAAATGATACTTCAGTAGAGGGAACTCAATCAAATGGTGTAACTTCTTTTGATAGTGATGGATTTACAAGTGGTGATGCAAATATAACAAATGGCTCAGGCAGAAATTATGTATCATGGAATTGGAAAGCTGGTGGTTCTGGTTCAGCTAATACAGATGGTTCTATAAATACAGCATCTACTTCTGTAAATTCTACAGCAAAGTTTTCAATATCAAAATATACAGGTACTGGTAGTGCAGGTGCAACTATTGGACATGGTTTAGGAGTAAAACCATCTATGATTATAGTAAAAGGTATAACTTATGCAGAAGAATGGGAGATTTATCATACATCTTTAGGTGCTACAAAAACAATAAAACTAAATAATACTGTTGCTGCGTCAACTACTTCAAGTAGATGGAATGATACAGAACCAACTTCTTCTGTATTTACTGTTGGTAATGCAGATGCAACTAATAAAAGTGGTTATGATTATATAGCTTACTGTTTTGCAGAGAAAAAAGGATTTAGTAAATTTGGAGAATATACAGGAAATGGAAGTGGTCCTGATGGTACATTTGTTTATACTGGATTTAAACCAGCTTTTGTAATTATCAAAAGAACTGATGACACAAGAGATTGGTTTATATTAGATAATAAAAGAGATACAGGAAATCCTTTAACTCAAAACCTTGAATCAAATAATTCTGATGCAGAATATGCATCTGAAAGATGTGATTTTTTATCTAATGGATTCATACTTACAGCAAGTTCTGGTGGTAGTAATGCTTCAGGTGCAAATTATGTCTACATGGCATTTGCAGAAGAACCTCTTGTAGCTAATGTAAGTAATTCAATACCAGCTACTGCAAGATAATGGCAAATATTTATAAAAATGCAGGTTTTAATTTATCAAATACTAATTTAACAACAATTTACACCGTTCCTACTAATAGAACGGCAATTGTAAAAAGTATTCAAATAAATAATGATGACGCTTCTGCAATACAAACAGAAATTTTTTTTACAGATTCGTCCGCTAGTCAAACATATAAAATATATCATAAAGATTTAGCGGCAGATACTACGGATAATGGAGTTGTAGCACCTTTGGTTTTAGAATCAGGCGATATAATTAAAATACAAGTAGCTACCGCTAATAAAATTGAGGGCGTTGTAAGTTATTTAGAAATATTTGATGAAAAGAGTGCTTAATTATATTGTTGTTTTGAACAATAATATACTATATTTATGGAGTTAGTACGAATACCTATACAAGAACTTGATAAAGTTTGGCCTATTGTAGATAAAGATATAAGAAATGCTTTAGCTTATTCAAGTCAACTAAACGATTCAAATTTTGTCTATGAAACGGCAAAACAAGGTAAATTTCAAGTATGGGTTCTTTGGGATAAAGCTAAAGAACAAACTAACGAAAAATATTTTGGTGTTGTAATTACCGAAATTATAAAAAGAAAATTAGGTAAAGTTTGTCATATTTATATTATGACAGGTAAGCAACGCCACAAATGGCAATATCTTATTAAAGATATTGAAAAGTTTGCTAAACAAGAGGATTGCAAAATGATGGAATTAATAGCAAGACCTGGTTGGCAAAAAGTTTTAAATAACTTTGGGTATAATAGAACCCATGTTGTTTTAGAAAAAAAGATTAAACAAGAGGAGAAAAAATGAGTTTTGGAGGAGGAAGTTCTAGCGGTAGCACACAACAAACAGGCGTTACGCCTTATGCACCAGCTCAACCAGCATTAAATCAAATTATTAGCGAAGCCGGTAATCTTTACAATCAAGGAGTTGCGGCTTCAGGTTATGTTGCACCAACGCAGCAAACATTAACAGGACTTGCACAACAAGAGGCTATCGCCGGTGCAGCTAATCAACAACTTGCAGATACTTTATCCGGAAAATATTTAAATCCTTTTTTATCGCCATTATTACAAAAAACAGCTTCGGATATTGCAACAAATGTTAATGCACAATTTAGTGGTGCAGGTAGAACACCTGGTTCGCCAATGAATCAAAATCAAATTGTAACACAAGTTGCCCAAGCAGCCTTACCTTTAGCTTTCGGCGAATACGGACAAGAAAGAAATAGACAATTACAAATAGCTTCAAGAGCTCCATCATTATTTACTACTGGAAGACAATTAGAACAATTAACTAGAGAACAAAATTTAGCACCATTTCAATCTTTACAACAATACTCCGGAATAGTATCGCCAATAGCGGCAGGATTTCCGGTAACTAATCAACAACTAAATACAAGAGCTAACCCAATAACTTCGGCTATGGGAGGTGCATTAATTGGATCACAAATTCCAGGAATTGGACCTCTTATTGGTGGTGGTGTTGGATTACTAGGAGGATTATTATAATGGATAAAATAAAAAAAATTATTTTTGATATTGAAACTAAAATAAAAAACAAACCTGCAAAACATATTTTGGCCATATATATTTTAGTTGCAATCGCAATAATACTTTAAGGAGTTCAAATGTTATCAGATAAAGGTTATGCTATACAAGGCGGTGTAAAAAATTTTCTTGGCGAAACAGAAGAAGTAACAGCTCCTAAATTTTGGCAATCCTCTGAAAATAGCCCACCAACCGAATTATCTTATATTACGGACGCAGAAAAAAATCTTTTACTACAAGCTAATCTTCATGGTTCATTAGTGAACAATCAACCTAATATTGGTGCTTCCGGTATTTTAAGTTTTGATGGTTTTGGTTCAACAGATCCAGGCCAAAATAGAGCCGGAGGAGATGTTTCCGGTGCTATGGATAGAGGACAAGATGATAGTGGACAACAATCTAGCGGCGGAGGTTCTACTTCTGCATTTCAAGGTACACAAAGTAATCAATACAATACAGCTATGTCGGAGAATCGACAACAACAAGTAGTGGCTAAAAATATTGTTGATTTAATAGATCAAGGTGTAAATGTAAATGATGCTATAAGTGGTAAAACTTCNTTAGAAAGAATGTTGCAAAGTAAAAGCCCTTTTCTTACGGCAAATGTTTTAAACGAAATTTTATCGCCTTTTGCAAATGCAGCTAATAAAAGTAGAAGAACTTCATGGCTAGAAGGTGAAGATCAATTTGGTATGCCAAGATCAAGAGATTTTTATATTGCATACGGAAGAGCTTTTAATCCAAATGCAACATTAGTAGAGGGAACGCCTGAATATGATTTTTTAACCGATAGTGGATATTTTGAATCTTTAGGTAACGATAACCCAAATCAAGGTGGAGACGGCGGAAATAATGTTACGGCCTTTGATGTACCGGAAGATGTTAAAACAGTAGAAACAAATCAAAATTCTATGGTAAATCAATATTTTAATAATATGCAAAGTCAAAGTATGTCAGATGTNCAAAAAGCGTACGATCANGCTAAAGCAAACCTTAATATGATACTTACCCCTACAAACCAGCAATTTGGCTATTCTGCACCTATCTCTGGCGGTTTTACAATGGCAAATTTAACCAATAACCCTTATAATATTGATTATATGAAAAATAGAGGACTAATATAATGTTTGATAAAAGATTTAGAGAAATGTTGATGATGGACTATGCAACCAAAAATCAAAACAATGGTGTTTTAAGTAATCAACAACCAAACAGCGGTTTATTAAGTAACAATACAGGATTTAATTTAAATCCTAACATATTACTAGGTGCAAATATTTTTGGAGCTGGTTTAGAGGGTAAAAATCCTTTTTCGGCTTTTAGTGATGCTGCTTTAAAAACAGCACAATTTCAAAAAATAATGACACCAAAAAAAGGTTTTAGACAATTAACTAATGCAGAAAAAGAATCTAGAGGTTTGCCTTTAGATAAAGAATTTCAAATAGATACAAGTACAAATAAAGTTTCACAAATAGGTGGTTCAGGTACAAATGTTACAGTTAATAATCCACAAGAAACTCAAGAACAAAAAGAAATAGGTAAGGTTTTTGCTGATGAATTTAAAAATATTAACGAAGCAGGTAATGCTGCAATAATTAACGATCAAAAAGTAAATACAATGTTAGAACTTACACAAATGGAAAATTTAAATACAGGTGCTTTTGGTCCGATTAGAACAGAAGTTCAAAAGTTTGCAGAAGAATTTGGTTTTGATCCAGGTCTTCAAGACACAACTATTGCGGAAGTTGTTCAAGGTGTTTCAGGCGGAATGGTATTAGATGGATTACAAAAATTTAAAGGTGCAATATCAGATGGTGAAAGAAAATTTACACAATCAATAACAGCAGGTTTATCTATGACAAAAGAGGGAAACAAAATTTTATTAGATATTAGCAAAAGACAAAATCAATTAGCTAAAGCGTTTAGTGAAGAAGCAAACAAATGGGTAAGTGAAAACGGAGGTTTATCTAAAAAAAATTCAAAAGGTATGTCATGGGGAGAATATAAAGCTGCATGGCATAAAGCTAACCCATTAATAAATCCTGAAATGAAAAATGAATTAACGGCATTATCAAAAACTATTGATACAGATTTTAACGAAACAGTTTTTATTAGAAATGGCAAAAAATTTGTTTATATAAAAGGTCAATATCATAGGTTAAACTAATGACTATTGTTACAGATCCAAAATTAATTGAAGAATTAGATAAATTAAGGTTAGAAAAAAAACCTCAAAAAGTTGGTGATGTTGAAATATCTGATGAAACTTTAGTTACGGACGAAAAGGAAATAGCAGCATTAGACGAAATTAGAGAGGGTAATACAATTTCCGGTAAAATAAAAAAGTTTGCAGGAGCAACCAAAGATTTTTTTACAGGTACTAAAAAAACAGAGTTTGTAGATATGCCTGAAATAGGCGAAGCTAATGTTGACGATATATCAACGGCGTTAAAAATTTCAGCAGGTTTGTTAATCAATCCAAATCAAAAAGCACAAGCACAAATAATACAATCCCAAATTCCAGGTTCGGAAATATTTAAAGATAAATTTGATAATCTTATTGTAACTATGCCTGACGGAAAATCTTTTTATTTAAATAAACCAGGTGTATCAGAACAAGATATATTACAAACAACCGCACAAATTTTACAATATATACCAGGTTATTCTTGGGCTATGAAAAAAGCTGGTAAATCATATTTTGGAAAAATGTTATATTCTGGAGCGGCAGGTGGTGGAACTTCAATAGCACAGGATATAGCAACTATGCCTTTAGGAAGTAAAGAAGTTGACAAAACAAGAGCTGTAATATCAACGATAGTTCCAATAGCATTTGAAGGTGTTGTAAGCCCTGTTGCAAGTGGTGTTTATAAAAAAATAATGGGTAATCCTACATTTACAAAAACAATAAAAGTAACGGAAGATGGGGTTGAAAAAACTAGAGTTGTTTTAAACAAAAGAGGTGAAGAAGCAGCAAAAGCTGCAGGATTAGACACAACTAAAATGAACGAAAAATTTATAAAAGATTTTACAGAAAAATTATCACAAGGAGAAACATCTACAGTAGCTGCATCACAAGCAGGTTCAGGTAAATTTAATTTTAATTTAGCAAGAGCACAAGCTGAGGGTAATGAAGAGGGTATTGCTTTGTTATTTGAAGCCGCTAAAGGTAGTTATGGAAAACAACCACAAATACAAGCACAAAATTTTTTAAAAACACAAAATATAGATATTGAAAATTCTGCAAAAAATTTAATTCAAAGATTTAATAGAGGAGAATTTAATATTGAAACTATTGAAGACGCTGGACAACAAATAATACAAGGTTTAGAAAAAAGATATATTGCAGCTTCTAATGAAGTAAAAACAGCTTATAATCTTATTGATAAAGACGGAACATTCCAAGCGGCTAATAGTAATATAGATACCTTAATTGCGTCCGTAAAAAAATCAATAGACGATGCAACAGCTGTTATTGATAAAGAACTTACACCAGCAACTATAAAAGCACAAAAAATTATTAGAGAATTTGTAAATAAATATAAACCAAAAAAACCACCAAAAAATACAAAATCTTCAAGAAAAATTAAAGAAGCTACTTTTAATGATTTTATAGTTTTTAAAAGAAGATTAAGTAGTATTTATAACGCTACAAAAAATAATACCGATAAAAGAAATGTAAAAGCTATTATAACGGAATGGGAAAAATTTGTTGACGATAATGTTGATAACATGCTTTTTAGCGGCAGTGAAAATGGTGTAAAATTGTTAAAAAAAGCAAATGCTTTGTTCAAAAAGAAAAAAGATTTATTTGAAATAAATAATAAAAAAATTAATGGTTTATCTGTTAATGACAAATCTGGAAAAGTAATTATGAAAATTTTAAACGAACCAGATGTTACTCCAAATAAAGCAATAGATTACATTTTTGGAAAAGCAAATATAGGAAGACTTGACGAATCATTATCTATTATAAGAAGATTAAAAAAAGTATTTGGAGTTGAGGGAAAAGATTTATCAAAAGCTGCATCAAAAAACAAAGATTTTCAAGCATTAAGAACAGGATTTTGGGAAAAATTAGTTAGAGATTCTAGCAGAAATGCTAAATTTAATGCACAAACTTTTTATAATAATTGGAAAACAATATCACAAAAAAATAAAGATTTATTAAAAGAACTTTTTGACGGTGATGAAATTAAATTAATTGATGAATTTGCCAACGAAATAGAAAAAACTTTTCCTAAAGGTTTTATTAATGCTTCAAATACGGCTTCAGCTTTATCAAGAATAATACAACAAGTAGGTAGAGGGTTATTTGGTATTTTTGGATTTAAATTTGCAAACATTCAAGGTTTATTAGTAGCAAGAGGCGGTTTTGATAGAGCTAGAGATATAATTTCCGAAAAATCTGCGGCTAAATTAGTAAATAAAGAATTAGCACCAATATTTGGAACTACCGCAAGTCCTAATGTAAATGTAGCTGCAACAATAGGTGCAAATCAAATTTTAGAATCTAATAGAATTAGAAATGCAAGACAATTACCACCTTCTTTAGCTTCTATGTATCAAAGGTACTAAAATGGTTACACAATCACAAAAAAACGAAAAAGAAATAATTAAATTACAAGGCGAATTAAAATTAATTAATAACAAAATAGACACTATAAAGAACAATCATCTACAACATATTGATTACAAAATTAATAACATTTATAAATTAATATGGCTGATTCTAACAATAAGCATAAGTGGACTTGTCAACTTGGTGATTACACTTCTTCAATAATATCCGATAGACAAAAAAGAACTTCATTAAAAGGTACGGCAAGTGAATATCAAGCTATTGCCCAATTGACAAAACAAGGGTATTTTGTAGCAAAAGCGGTAGATCCTGCTTGTCCGTTTGATATTGTTATTGTAAGTAAAAAAGGTAAAATAGAACTTTTAGATATTAAAACAAATACCTACCGCAAAACAAAAAAAGGCGTTAGTTTAGAAGATAAAGCTAAAGGCACATATAAAATTTATAGAGCTCCTACTAAACATCAAAAAGAATTAGGTATAAAATTATTTATGATTGATTATGAAACTGAATGAAAATACATCGGTGGCCATGCCTATTAAGAACATGGTAGGAATCATAATAGCAGTCAGTATGGGCATCTTTGCTTACACCGAAATAACTGCTAGACTTACATCACTAGAGACATCAAGGGAATTGATGAATGCTGATTTATTAAAAGCTAGTGAACAAACAACGGTGGATAAAGAGCAATTTTTATTACTTGAGGATTTATACGAAACAGTAGAAAAACATCAAGAATTGTTAGATAAAAATATTCACAATCAAGTTATGCTTAACCATGTTGAAACACAATTAGACAAAGCATTAGAAGATATTGAGAAACTAAAAGATAAAGTTAGAGAAAACGGAAAGAATTATTAAATGCAGGAAGTTGTTATTGCTTTACTATTAATTATAAACGGTGAAATAAAAGAGCACCGTATTCAAGATTCAATGTCCGAATGTCTTAAAGGCAAAAGGGTGGCTTCCAGAGGTGCTTCTAAATCAATAGAGTACCAATGCATCAAATCCCTTGCGGAAACAGAAATATATATGGGCGAAAAATCAATCAAAAAATTAATATTAGAATAATGGATAAATTTTTTTATAGTTTTTTTAATTTATTAGATAAATTTTCAACACATTTAGACAATGTGTTTTTTCCAAAAAAAAAGAAAAGAAAAAAAAAGTGTAAAGATTGTAAATGTAATTGTCATTGTGAAGATGTATTACATGCCCATTGGTATGATGGCGATCTTTGTGCTTGTGATAATTGCAAACATTAAGGATTTTATGAGGCGATACTATGGAATATTTACTTATAAAACTAGAATGTTTATTAAGAAAGTTATATGGTTTTGTTTGGCGGCAAAGAATAAAATTTACTTTAAAACATCTTAAAAAAAGGAGATAGTTATGTGGTTAAGTGCAATTAAACTTGCTGTAAATGCAGGTTCGCATATTTATAAAAAGAAAAAAGAAACGCAAATGCGTATGGCGGACGCACAAATGCTTCATGCGGAAAAGATGGCCAAAGGTGAGTTAGAATACTCAGGAAAATTATTAGAAGCAAGACAATCGGACTGGAAAGATGAGTTTGTTTTGATTGTACTCACTTTGCCTATTTTAGTAATTGCTTATGGAGTTTTTTCNGATGATCCAGGNGCTNCTGNNAAAATAAAAGANTTNTTTGAACAATTTCAACAACTGCCATCATGGTTCACTAATCTGTGGATTTTGGTCGTTGCATCAATTTACGGAATAAAAGGCACACAGATTTTTAAAGGCGGAATGTCTAATAAAAAATAATGTCCGATAATCTAGAGCTGATAAACGAATATAAGGATCAAGTTAGAATCCTTAAACAAGAAGTGGCAGAACTTCAAGATGCCGGTAAATCTAAAGATTCTGCCAACAAAAGATGTTTGCAAAAACTTGAACATTCACAACAAGATTTAGAACAAGCAAACAAAAAAATTAAACAATTAGAAGAAGAAAATAAAAAACTTACGGAAAAAAAAGAATGAAATATGCTTTATATATGATTATGTGTTCTGCCATAGCAGGTGAATGTATGCCACCGCACCAAATGGATAATAAATATAATGATATGTATAGTTGTTTAAATGCCGGATATAAAGAATCTTTAGCCAAATCAAAAGAAATAGGAAAACAACAAATAAATGAACATCATATTTACTTAAAATTTGTTTGCAAAGAACAAGAAGTTATAGTACCAAAACCAAAACCAAAGGTAGAAGCATGAAACTTACAAATAATTTTTCATTAAAAGAATTAACACAGAGCCAAACTGCATTAAGGAATGGTTTAGATAATACCCCTGACGAACAACAAATAGATAACCTACAAAATATTTGCGAAAAAATACTCCAACCATTAAGGGAATTTTATAATTTACCTGTTAAAGTTACTAGCGGATTTAGAAGTGAACAATTGGCAACTATGATAGGCTCAAAGCCAACAAGTCAGCATTGCAAAGGCGAAGCGGTCGATTTTGAGATACCAGGTGTTGACAATAAAGAAGTAGCTACAAAAATAAAAGATGAATTTACTTTTGATCAGCTGATTTTAGAATATTACAATGACACTGATATAAACTCAGGTTGGATTCATGTTAGCTTGAAAAATACAACATTTGAAAATGACAATAGGCAAATGTCATTAATTAAAGACGAACAAGGTTATAAAGAATGGCAATAGACAAAGCTAAAATGAAATGCAATAGCCCTAGAAGACAAATATCTGGGGGTAAGAAATTTGTAGTTAAAGCATGTAAGAATGGTAAAGAAAAGATAATACGATTCGGAGATGCTAATATGACAATAAAAAAAAATAATCCTGCTAGAAGACGGAGCTTTAGAGCTAGACATAGATGCGATACGGCTAATGATAAGTTTTCGGCAAGATACTGGTCTTGTAAAAAATGGTAAAATCAATTATAAAATTCATAGTGAAAGCTAGAATGCTGTATGCCAATTTAAGAGGTCATCATGGTAAAAGATGGAACTACGAACCCTCAGATTGGTATATGGGAAATAATAAAAACAAAAAAAAATAGGAGTAAAGTTATGCCAATGGGAAAAGGAACTTATGGTTCAAAAAAAGGTAGACCACCAAAAAAAAATAAAAAAAAAGATAAAAAGAAAAAGAAAAGATAATGTTAACATCTAAACAAAAAACTCTTCCACCAGCATTAAAGAAAAAAATTATTGCGGCGAAGATGAAAAAGAAAAAAAATAAGAAGAAAAAGTAATGGCCAAACTATGTGCTAGAGGTAAAGCCGCTGCAAAGCGAAAATTTAAGGTGTACCCATCAGCGTACGCTAATATGTATGCTAGTGGCGTTTGTAGTGGTAAAATTACACCTGGCGGTAAAAAGAAAAAAAAGAAAAAAAGATAATGGCCAAAAAAGGATTAAGAAGCTGGGTTTCCGAAAGATGGGTTGACATAGCAAACAAAAGGTCGGACGGAAGCTACCCACCATGTGGACGAAGCAAAGGGGAAAAAAGAAAAAACTATCCCAAATGTGTACCCATTGCTAAAGCCAGATCAATGTCTTCTTCACAAAGAAGAGCTGCAGTTTCAAGAAAACAAAGTGCCGAAAGAAAATCAAGAAAAGGCAAAAAACCTAATTATGCAAGAACTTAAAAAAGTTAGGCGTAGCTTTCGTTGTAAAGCTGGGATAGACGGTGGGATAAGATTAACTTTTCCAATAGTTCATTGCATTAATTAAGTAATCAGTGTCTAGTTCATTCTTCCATTTAAAGTTTTCAAAATCCGGTTGAATGTAGTCTTTGATTACTTTTGGGTCATTGCTTATTGACAAGAGGTTTTGCCTAACTTTACATCTTTGAATAAAATTAGGCAATCTTGACATGATAGCCTCCGGTTTAAGTAAGTCATAATTACCGGCATGAAAAACTTTAAATGTTTCTTCATTTATATAACAAATATAAATTGGTAGGCCGGTTGCATAATGGTAAAAATCCGTTTGCAAAAGGTGGTCGCTTGTTGGTTTATCAGGTAATTTTACAGTCAACCATGATCTAGTATTATCTTTTTTANGTCTTCCTTGTTTTGGAAACTTACATTTATCCTCAATAATCATTTTACCTTTTAAATCAGCGTAGCCATGAACAGGAATTTCTATTCCGTCAAAAACTTTATATGCTTCTATTTCTGGCTTACACTTATCAAAGTCAGGTATTGTCTTATGTGCTTCATGTCCGTTAATAATCATTCTTTCAATTATTGTGCAAAAATGATTATAAGCGTCTAGTTCTACCGGATCAGGTATAAGTCTTTTTAACTTTTCATTTACCGGTACAAAATTATTGCTTGACATTATCTTTTACCTCCCATTCCGGCTTCAATACTAAAGGTTCTTCTAATTGCGGAATAAAATAAGACAAAGGTTTTTTTAAATATTTTGATACGGCTACAAGTTTGCAAATAGGAATTTTATTTGTAGCTTTTTCATATTTCTGTATTTGTTGAAATGTTACTTTAATTGCATTGCCTAAATCTGTTTGTGTTACAAATTTGTCAGGCATTTTTCTATTTGGGTTCATAGGATAAATATTTCTACTAGCTTTAGTTCTAGCTTCTTTAATCCTATTACCTATATGCTTGTATAGTTCTATATCGTCTTGTGTAGTATGTGTTAATTGACTTGGCATGTTTCCTTTCTTTGAAGACATAAATACCCTAACCCTAAAATACAATTTTTAATTTAGTTAGTATTTAAGTATAAATACTATCTTGTTTATTTTCCAAAACAGCAATCTTTTCATGCAAAACAGGTAATTTGTTTTGGTATTTACGAATCATTCTTTTATGTTTATTCATTCGTTCCACCCACCTGTCTTTCTTTGCTTTCAGATCCCTGATTTGTTTGGGATTTATGTTCATCATTATCCTTACTGACTAATTTAATTTTTGACCCAAGATTACGCCTGTCAGTAATTGTTATTAATGCGTCTTCTTTGGGCATTTCTTGTTCATGAGCTTTTCTAGTAGCTTCCTCTACCGAATTGCCAACAAAAAATTCTTTAAAATTTACAATCATTTCTTGTAAAGTATTTTTTTCTACTTTAGCCATTTAATACAATGTTTCTTCTATATCCTTTTAAACGCTTTAAATCTTTTCTTTGTTCTAATTTATTAATCAAAACAGTTACCGAATTTTTACTTTTAAAATCCAACGCATCAGCCATTTCTTGATAAGTTGGATAATACTTGTTCTTTTTGACATATTTTTTAATGAAATTCAATAGTTTCATCATTAAAGGTGTCATAGGAATAGTTGTTTCACTTGCCATTATTTTCTTCCATTTTAAGATTCCTATTTAATTCGTTATATCCATTTATGTCATCATAGGTATCTTTTTTATATTTTTTATTTGTAATTGAACGCCATAATTTAACTAAAGTCATGCAAATACCGAAAATATTATTTGGGCAACGAACTTGATAACCATTAAAAGCCGATAAAATACTTTCTAACATGCCTTTAAAAGCATAACTTGTAGAACTAAAACTACCATATTGTTCTTGTTTGGTTTTTAAAAGTTTTTCTAATTCTTTAGTTATTTCGTTTATATTTTTAATATTATTTGTCATGGCCTAAATCATAATTAAGTTGTTCTTCATAACCCATATAATAATTGTTGTTTAAATCTTTACAATAATGGCCAAACACATGATAATTTTTATAAGTAGCATAAGTTAATGGTTCATATTGTTTATGATTTTCATTCTTTACAAATTTAACATTGTTATAAAATGCTTCTTCACAAGTTATAGGTCTTAATGTAAAGCCAATAGGTATCTTAACGGCAGCATAACTATCGCCAACAATTATTAACAAGTACAAAAAAAACACTTTCACTAAATATCAAAAGCATTACTTGGTTGTGATTGTGTNTGTTGTTGTTCTTTTGGTTTTGGATCATTTTGATAACCGGCAATGTTTGGACTATCAGATTGATCATTTAACCAACCTATTAAACTTTTTTCATTAGGGGCTACTTCCGGTGCATGTAAATTACCGGTAAATTTGTTATCATCACCTCTAAATAAAACACCTACTTGGGCAAAAATTCTTATAAATTTAGTACCTTTAGCAGAAGTTCCTTTACTTCCTAATATTGTTCCCTTTTCGCCGTTGGCTAACTTTGTGTTGCCGGAAAAATCTATTTTTACAGATTTTTCATGGTTTGGGTTATATGGAAACAGCACCCAATCTTTTTGCTTACCAGCCTGATTTGACATTTTGTCCTCCGTTGTTTTTGATTGTTTTAGCTTTGGTATCAAATACTTTCTTTATTCTTTCGTTATTAGTTTCCCATTTTGAATATAAAGCATTTAATTTTGTTTCAGTCTTTTGATTTTCAATTTGTTTTTCAATTGAATCATTGTTTGGTTTATTTTGATTTTTTAATGCGTTAGCTAATTCATCAGCCGAAGCAAATTCCGTACCATGCAGACCGAAACTTGCTAAACATCTTCCTAAACTTGATGTAAAAGCATTTTCTAAAGCCGAAGTTCTATTAACAAAACTTGCATCCCTTTTTTCTTCTGCATGGCCGGTACTATAAGGAGCATCACCTATATACAAAGTTGTTTTAGTTATAACTTTTTTATCGTCTTGATAAATTAATTGTTCGTCTATTTTAGATTCTGGAAAAAATTTAAGTAAATGATTATGTCTTCTAGCAACTGTTAAATAATCTTTACCCTTAAAATCAAGTTTTTCAACTTCCGCATCTAATTTTTCAATACATTCTTTTCTTCTATCTTTAAAAGAACCTTTACTTTTTTCTTCCGTCTTTTGTGTCATGTTTCCTTTCATTTTCATTTTTTTGTTCAATATCCTTTAATGCTTTAGCATGTATGTAACTTTGATTTTTAGCTTTATTTCTTTCCGATTGTTCTAAATCTTCAACTTTCTTTCTTAAATCGGTAATTTCTTGATCCCTTTCTCTTATCAAACTATCTTGTTTTTTAACTTGTTTTGTAAGATTACGATTTTGTGTTTGTAGTTTTGCTAGTTGCTCCAGCATTTGGTTTGCCTTTCATTATTTCATTTATAGTTAGTTTATGAACTATGATGTCTTGTAAAGCTCTACCTACAATTCCACCAAAGATCATTTTCATATTAGGGGGCTGTTTCTTCCTATCTTTTTCATCAAGAACGCAATAGTTGTAAAACCATTGATCCGTTGATTTAGTTAATTGAGAGGGAGAAAGATGATCGGCGGAGAAACAACCCCCCTCCTTTCTATGCTTCCACATCTTACCTATTTTAATTAACATTGATTCGAAACCTAATACAAATCTTGTAAAAAAACAATACATATTTTCATTGATTTTAAAAATAATATTTTATAAATCTAGGTTATGGGTTTCCGAATCATTAAATATAAAAAAAAACGAATTAAAGTTTTATGGGAAAATTGCGAAGATTGTCATGCAATATTCTATCCGGATTCCCTTATTCTGCGAATCAATCCAAACTTGTCAAAACAAATGATGGCACAAACATTGTTTCATGAACTTTGGCATATTATTTGTTGGGTAAATAAAATTAATATAAATAAAATCGGCGAAGAAAAAACAGCTCTTTTGGCCGAAGAATTTATTCCTATTTTAAAATCTAACAACAAGTTACGGAAATTGATTAATGAATATTTACGGTGATATGAGATTTTGTAGTGTACCTAGTTGTGATAACAAAGCTGATGTTGTTGAAAATCATAGGGATTACTGCGCTGAATGTTGGTGGAAAAGATTTTCCGGAACTAAAACATCGTTAAAAAAATATGAAAAAAATATGGTAAATGAAAAGGAGCTTGAAAATGAAAAAAGAAGACAAGAAGATATTAAAAGTTTCAAAGAAATATAAAATTATTTATGCTGACCCACCTTGGTATTTTAAAAGTTATTCTAAAAAAGGTGAAGACCGTAACGCTACCAAACATTATTCTTGCATGGAATTTAACGATTTATTGGCTCTTAATATCAATGATATTGCTGATATGGATTGTTGTTTGTTTATGTGGGTTACTGATCCTTTTTTGGAAAAATCTTTTAAACTACTTAAAAAATGGGGATTTAAATATAAAACAATCGCTTTTACATGGGCTAAAAAAAATAAAACAAATGATAATTTCTTTATGGGATTAGGATATTGGACAAGGGCTAACCCTGAAATTTGTTTGTTAGCTACTAAAGGTAAGCCAAAAAGATTTTATAAAAATGTAAAACAATTAGTTATTGATAGCCGTAGGGAACATTCAAGAAAACCGGATATTATTAGAACTAACATTGTAAATCTTTGCGGCGATTTACCAAGAATTGAATTGTTTGCTAGGCAAAAGGTTCAAGGTTGGGATTGTTGGGGTAACGAAGTTTGATTGTTAAATTAGAACCTTACGAAATAGAAATGGCTACGCAAGTTGCAAATAAAAGATATGTTGAAAATATAAAAATGAAAAAAACTTTTGGGCATGGTTTCAAAGGTACGGAAGAAAAAACATTATCTTTAGGAATTATTGGGGCAATGGGCGAAGTTGCATATTGTAAAGGTAAAAATGTTTTTTTTAATGGTAGTTATACCGATACTTATAGCCGTTACGATAAAGCTGATGTTGGTAAAGATATTGAAATAAGAACACAACAAAGAAAACAAAACAATACTTTAATCATAAGGCCAACAGAAAAAAAAGGTAGATATGTTTTGATTACTTATGACGGCAACCACACCTATACAATACAAGGTTGGTTTCCGTACTTTACAAAGCTAGACGATAAATACCTTACAGATTTTGGCCTTGATAGGCCTAAATGCTGGAGTATTCCAATAAAAGATTTATACAACATTAACGATTTATGACGGACAAAATTAATTTTAAAATTTTTAAGCCATTCGGTTCTACATTAGCAAAAGCAACATTACCTTTAGAATTAATAAAAGATTTCAAAGAAGATCTAAAAAAAATAAGACAAGACAAACAAAAAAGAAAAGACCATGATTGGTCTAAAAGACTTGTTGGCCATGTTGCCGAAGAATATTTAATTTCGCCGGAAATAATGTTAAAATGGAAAAGAAAATTCTTTGACCCTATTATGGTTTCTTATACCAATGCACATTTTAGAGAAGAAACAGTAAAGTCAATATTAATAAATTCAGCTTGGTATGTCATATCTAAACCCAACGATTACAACCCAATTCATAGACATACGGAATACACAAAAAACAAAAATTATCATTTATCAAGCGTAGGTTACTTACAAATTCCGCAATCAATGATACCTACGGACAATGCAAAAGAGCATAATGATTTTTCCGGTAATACAGAATTTGTAGAGGGTTCGGAGGGTATGTTCACAGATTCTAATTACAGGGTTATGCCAAAAGATATGGAGCGTACTTGGATTCTTTTTCCAAATAATCTTTCACATCAAGTATATCCTTTTAATTCTTCAAATAAAGACGAAGAAAGAATTTCTTTTAGTTTTAATGCTACTATTAATTTTGAAGAAAATATAAACTAATCAAAGCTAGTTCTATTATTATAATTGTTTCTAACATAACTACCTTTACCCTTTTTTGGTTTTATTATTCGTAATTTGTAATATGCTTTTATCAAAGTCTTCGCAATAGGATTTCTTTTTAAATTTGTTTTCATAATGTTTATAAATAATACCTTTAGAAGATAAAATATTTTTTAAGGTTAATCTTGCTACTTCTTTAATATCAATAGTTTGTTCAAGTTTCATTTTTTAACCTTTCTTCTATAATAGGAATTATATCTTTATTTATTTCAGAACCAACCCATCTTCTTTCATTTAACTTACAAGCTATCGCCGTTGTGCCGCTACCTAAAAAGGGATCATAAACAACTTCGCCAAGTTCGGTAAAACAATTTATATGCCTAGAACATATTTCAACCGGCATAGAATTTTTAAATCCGCTTGATTTAATACAAAATATATCTTCTAAAATTCTTTTTGTTGGCGGTACTTTTCTTTTGTTTTGTGTAAAGGTAATTAAATGTTGATAAGGTAATTTGTATAAATCTATATTAAAAGACTTCACCCAAATTTTATAACTATGGACTTCCCACCCTATACTTTGAAAAGCATCTATTACTTCTTTATGCTTGGTAATTACACCGCCATTGCCTCTTCTATCGGTTATGCAAATAGTAACAAAGCCATTAATAGGATTAAAATTTTCAATATATCCTTTAATCCAAGTATAATAACTTTCTTTTAATGAAAGCCCTATTTCGCTAAAGTCAGGCGGCGAAGTAATAATATAATTATATTTAAACTTTTTATTTGTTAGGCGTTCAATACAATTTTCATGGTAAAATTTATTTAACATTTTTTAAAAACTAATACATTTTGATGTATTTTAACTACCTTTCTATTTTTCATTGAAGTATTAGCCCTAACACTAGCCGAACCAATAGCATTTAATAAAATGATTTCATTGTAGAATTTCATTCCACATTTTTTAAAAGCGTTTATTGTGTCCGGAACAAAGCCGTAAAAATGGCCTTTCTTATCTCTAAATTCGCCCACAACAAAACAAGCTAATTCTCCTTGTTTTAATATCTTGCATGACTTTGCAATGATTGATTCGTATATTTTTAAAAATTGTGGGTATTCCATGTTGGAAATATCGTCTTGCATATCGCTATAAATTTCAAGATTACCATAGGGCGGACAACTAAAAACAAAATCAAATTCTTCCAATTGGTTACTTTGTACGCCGTCATTAAGATTATCTAAAATTTTATTTGAATCGCCTACAATCCATTTAGGCTTCTTTTCTTTTTCTTCAAAAATTTTGTTAGCTTGTTCAATGTTGCTTTCAACTTGTTCAGGGCGTAATTCAATGCCGGTATAATCATGGCCTAAAGTAGCCGCAACGATACCCCTTACCGAACCCCCTGCGAATGGGTCTAATATCCTTGCATTTTCTTTACCGCTAAACCACAAATAAACCAATTCACAAACAACAGGGTCAAATATACTATGTTCGCCAACATCTAGTATTCTTTGGGTAGATTCGGCCGGTTTCTTTCCGCTTCGTTCGGCTTGTCTATGCCTACCGGCAAAATGAGCTCCATCAACTTTTCGCCCTAGTTCGCTTTCTATTCCTAACGCTTTCCATTTATTTCTTCTTCTTTGCCAAGTACCTTGCTTGGTATCAAATACTGAAAATGGCGGTTCTATGTATTTATCCCTTAATTCAAATTTTTTGGTTACTTCATTACCAAATAAATCAACTTGAATATTTTCTTCGGTTTGTTTAAAATCTTCCGCCATGTTTCACCCTTTCTTGATAGGCCTTATCTTCTTCTTGTTGCTTCTTAATTTGTTCAATTTCTTCTTTCTTAATCCATTCCTTTAAATCTTTTAAAGGTACATAATCTTTAGCTTTTAAAATATATTCCCAATATTTAACGCCTTGAACTTCGGCATTTTTATTACAAATATTTTTTAATTCTTCCCAAAGTTTATCCCTTGCATTTGGCATTAAACTAAAAGCATTAGTAAAAGGTAACAACTACAAAAAAAAATAATTGAACAAGTTAAAACCACCTTAATTGTGTTTTTAACTAAACCTTTTACTATTTCCATGCCGAACCCTTAAAGCTATCAACTAAAGCCATATTAGAACCATTAACGGCGTAAATCATTATTTTAGCTTTATCGTCTTGCTTAACAATGCTTTTACCTTTTTGAATGGCTTCTTGCTTGTTAGGGTATTCAAATCGTTGTCTATCCCCTAACGGCTTCCAATTGATACAAGTATAATATTCCGGATTATTAACCGCTAGAATTTCCCTTTGGTTAAATTGCATTTTTTTAGGCATAATATTGATTCCTTTCTATGTTATTTATATCAAAAGCCATGAAATATACAAGACTAATACAACTAAAAGCCCTAAAGCTATATAAAAAAAGGTTTTTCTTTTAGGTTGTTTATAGTGTTTTTCTATGGGGTATTTGTAAAGTTGTGGGTATTTTAACCTATGTATTTCGCCAAATGTCATAAATGGAAAACATTTACGCTTTAATTGTTTGGTTAAAATATCACAAATTGAAGTATAATCTTTGTTTTTCATAATTCCTTTCTTGGGGGCTTTCGCCCCCATTATTATAGTTTATAAAGTTAATCCTCTTGGACCTCTTAAATATAAAGGACCTGTCCATTGAACTTTATATTCGCCAAGAATATTGCCTCTTGGTTTATTTAAAGCCGGTTGACTCCAAGAAGCACATTTTAACAAATCGCCTTTCTTCCATTGTTTTCTTCTAATTTCTTTATCTTCTTTAACTATAAAAGAATGAACGCTTTGTTGTGTTCCGTTTGCGGTTAAGAATTTATAATAGTATTTAGTTTCTTCCATTTTAAAACCGGCTTTGAATTCATTTACCGATTTTGAAGCTAAATTATTATAATGACTTTCTAAATGTGGTTTTTCTTTTATATCCCTTTTCCACATTCCGAATTGAAATCTTTCGTAATCTTTAAAAACATTTTCTTTAAAAGTTTCAATTGCTTGTTTCATTGCTTGATCCATAATCCCTCCTTTTGTTAATAATTTATATTTACGAATCATGAATAAAGATACAAAACTTATACAAGTAATGCAATAGAACATAATAAGAACACCGAAAAAAAATTTATTTGATTACCCAAAAAAAGGGTATATAGATGTCCGGCAAAGGGTTTATGAAAAATAAAGGGTTTTCAATGATTCCGAATCAAGTGATTTGGGATGAAGATTTATCAAATGACGCAAAGCTATTATTTAGCTATTTGCGTAGCTTATCGGAAAAATACCGGACTTTACGAAATAAGACGCTGTTAATAAAGCTGGGGATTAGCTTGAATACTTTACAAAATTGCAAGGCCGAACTTATAAAATATGGGTATTTAAAGGTTATTAGAAAGACTTCGGCTAATAAATACGAATTAGCTATTCCTAATAAGGTAGTATTGCCCTACCCAAATTTTGGGCAACCGATTACCCAAAAAATGGGTAGTATTAAGAAGAGTAATACTAATACTCAAAATACTAAATATATAAAAGGGTTTAAGAAATTAAAAGGTTTTAAGGGTTAGTTTAAATGTCTAATAGTTATCCGGTAACCCCCCTGCCTTACTATTTTAAAGGCAAGGAATTACAACCAACAAAAAACAATTCTTATACTTTTAAAGAAAAGGTTGAAATTTGTATCAAGCTAAATCAAGAATATAAAGCCGGTATCTTGTCCGTTGGAAAGTTGGTTTGGATTTGGGAAAATGGCCGTTTTGGTAANTTCACCGTTGAATGTATTATTGACGATATGCTAGAAAAAGAAATAATTAAGTTGAATCCTATTACCCTTGACAAGCGAAGATTTAGGGAAAAAAAGGGTTTTTTTGACTGGTAATTATGTAACAGTGTGTTGTATAAATACCACACATGCAACAACCCTTTCGCATGTTTTTTTAAGTAGCTACTTCGTTGGAGGGCGGTTCTCTTTCCTTTCTTACCGCCCCCAACCCTAGAAAGGA
>FUFK010049179.1_pt1 | contig 71105 bp, 60 predicted proteins | sample 1021851 | NCBI WGS metagenome assembly FUFK01 (sample SAMEA51879418, study PRJEB19060) | metagenome | reverse complement strand
GAGGTCGTGTTCTATGCACTCAACGGAAACCGAGTAGTGCAGGGGTCTTACACAGACGCAGACTAAACACAGTCTCCCGCCCCTCGACAGTTAGTCGGGGGTTTTTTAATGGGGGGTTGGTTGCCGAGCAAAATTAGAAAACGCTAACCTACAAAAGTATCCACTTGACCGAGAAATAAATATTAATAGGAAAATGAAAAACCAAAAACATCAAAACGAAAAAAATTTTCCTGGTAAAAAATCATGAAAAAAGTCGCACACCAATTCTTTGAAGATGACGGATTAGATTACGAAGATATGCTGAATAACTTCGATGACTTCTGTGATCAGTTCGAGAAGAGGGCATCTGAATCATATAATGGAGGTGATCCAAACAATGGAAGAGTTATCAAAGAAATTGAACGAATTGGAGGAGACACTCCTATGGCAGTCCGAGAAGTTGAACACCCTAGAGAAAACTTTGGAGAGACTGGCGAATCCGTCATTGATGTACAAGCGACCAACGAGTGAGGATTACGAGACTGTCGCTCAGACACTCGACTATCTTCACAATAATGTCGAAGGTCTCAAAGAAGATCTCACAAAAGTAGCAAGGGCAGTATAATGTCACATTACACAATAGGTTATCACGACCAACAAAGACATCACTTTGAAATCTGCGAGTATGCAGANAANACATTTGATGCAATTCAACATGCTAAGGAAGATGTTCCTTTTCTGAAAGATCATCCTCAGTATATTGATGAAGTACTATTAGAAGACACATGACTTTCAAAGCACCAGACAAATTACCTTATGATGCATGGTTTGATGAAAATCCTCTGAAGGATTCAAAATATATCGACACACCTACATATGCATCTAGCGATATATCGGTACACCAACAGATGTATGAATTTTGTACTAGAATGTTAGCAAAGATTGGTGGATCTGAAAATGCTTATTGATGTAGATAAAAAAGAACTTGAAGTTATTGTAAGACAGTTGTGGAAGTCTCGAAAGTCTGAAGCAGATGTCAAAGAGGTATATGAGAAGATGGAAGTATATCTAAATATCTGTAACTGTCAACAGCAACAATAATGGCATTTAACTTAGCAGGTCCTCAGACCAAAGATATGCAATCTTCTAATGGTGGTTGTGTATACCCTGCAGCAGTATTAGGTAATGCTCCATTTACTTCTCCTGTAATTAGAGCAGGAGGACAACCATTACAGTATTATACTGCATCAAAAGGTGTACCAGATGCAGTACCTGGTACTGGTGCACCTGGTTGTCAGACTCCACAACCTAGAACTATGATAGTTCAGAATTCTACTGGAGTTTATTTTGATAAGGATTTACCAGCAATTAACAATGGTCAGTGTTTTACACAAGTAGCAGGAGTACAAAGAGCGTTGACAGGACCTTATCAACATGCTACAATAATTATTGGAGGAGGCGGTCCTCCTAGTACTTAACTTAAACATTTTATGGCGAAAGCAAAAGGTGGATATGGAATTGCTGATTCTATAGAGTCAACACCAAAGAAAACAAGACAAGGTACAGGATCACATACTAAGTATTCTGCGACTAGTCGAAATAAAGCAAGGAAAAGATATAGAGGTCAGGGAAAGTGAAGAAGAACTATATTACGAAAGTGAGAAGTCAGTTTAAGTCTTCATATTACTATCTGTTTTGGGGTGCTGCTACTGTGGGAGTTATCGCAGGACAAATCTATGTTGGTTCTGGATATCGAGCAATGGCGAGATCTATGAATAGGTGGTTTGAAGAGACTATAGATATTATCACTATACCACACAGTATAGATCCACATATCTATGGTAAACCAGATAATAATAGCAGGATGCCGATAATACAATGAACTGTTGGCACTGTGGAACTGAGTTGATATGGGGTGGGGATAACTCCATGGATGAGTTGAATGATAACGAGGAGTCTGAGTATGACTTCTGGTCTAACTTCACTTGTCCGAAATGTCAAGCGTATGTTGAGGTATTTCATCATAAATGAATCTGATTTGTAATTTGCCTTCTGAGAAGGTGTGGGTACGTAAAGAATATTTGACTGACCATCAAAGTGGATTTGGTGAGTTTGTCGAGGGCGTCTGGGTTGCTTGTAAGAGTATACCTGGTCGTGCTTTTTATTTTGAGACGTATCTACCTGAGTATGGGGCGATGTATGATAAACTTCCTATAAGTGCCTTTCTCCGAGCACCGAAAACGCCGACGCCCGATATGAGTCTAGAGAATCTACAATTTTGGAATTGTATGGATTACGGTGTGATGGCAATCAATAAAGGTTTCATATCTTCTATGGATGCGGAGATACGGACAAGAGACCATGGTCTGATGAAAGGGCAATATATTTTTACTCTTGATAACTACCATGCGAACCCTGATGTGATAGATAATAATGTAAGCGAAGTGCCACAAGAGCATAAGAGTCATAATTGTATCCAACTAGAGAATGGACAGTATGCATTGTATCCTAANAANAGGATGCGTCTGTATGACCTCTCTATCACTCCTCAAGAACCGAAGACACCAGACTTTAAGGTTTCTACCATAGAGTATCAGGTCGAGAANGGGACTGAGTGGGGGCGGTTAGGAGATACCGATGATTATTTCTGGGAAACACCTAAGGAGAAAACAAATGGTAATTAAAGTAGACAAAAGTGAGGAATTTGTAAAGAGTGGTAAGAAACTCATCTCTGAGTACGATGCACTACCTCTAACAGATAAACTCGAAAAGAATGATGATAGAGAATTGTTTGAGATGAAGAGAAAGAAGGAATTCCTTGACGAATGCACTAAGTTCAGAAAAGGTGGATAAATAAAAGCAGCCCATGCTGTCTATAAATGCCGACTCAGTTTGAGAAATTCAAAGATTTGAGTATTACATTCAAAAAACATCCTGTTACTGACGATTTAGTAACGGTGAAGGATAAGTCTGCAATTGCACAGTCTATAACAAACTTATTAATGACTAAAAAAGGTGAAAGACCTTTTCAACCTACATTGGGTTCTGGTTTACAGGACATGTTGTTTGAACCATTAGATTATGGTTCTGCTGCAATGATAAAACAAGAGATTGGTAAATGTATTAATAAGTATGAACCAAGAGTAAGAGTACAAAAAATTTATTGTAACGTTGATTTCGATAACAATGGTTACAATGTTGAAATGCAGTACAAAATTGTAGGTAGAGACGACAGACCAGTGGCGGTAGACTTCTTTCTAGAGCGTACAAGATAATGCCATACACTCAGGTATCCAATTTAGACTTTGAACAAATAAAAGTTTCTCTTAAAGAGTATATGAGATCTCAGTCAGATTTTACTGACTATGATTTTGAAGGTAGTGCATTAGCAACTCTAATTGACACACTTGCTTATAATACTTACTACACAGCGTTTAACACTAACATGGTAGTCAATGAACTATTCATTGATTCAGCTACGTTGAGAGATAATGTAGTAGCGATTGCAAAGCAGTTAGGATATAGACCAAAGAGTGCTACTGCTCCTACAGCATATGTTTCATTTACTATTAACTATACTAACGCTACAACTGATAAAGAATTAGTATTACAACCAGGCACAGGATTTGTTGCATCATATGATAATAACATCTATTCTTATATTGTAAATGATGCTGTTACAGGACAGGTTGTTAACAATGTCGCAACATTTGAAAACGTAGAAATTAAAGAAGGAACAAGGTTAGTTAATACATTCACTATTAACAGTGCTATTAAAAGTCAAAGATTTATTTTAGATAATCAAGACATTGATACTAATACAATTAGGGTGCAAGTATATCCTGGCGGTGGTTCATTTAGTGAAGAGTATAAACTTGCTGATAACATCTTAGGTGTTGATGGTACGTCAAAAGTATTCTTCCTTGATGAGATTGAGGATCAAAGATATGAGATTCTTATGGGTGACGGTGTTCTAGGTAAGAAGGTTGAGAATAATTCACGTATTGAAGTATCATATCTTACAACTTCAGGTCCTGAAAGCAATGGAGTTAAGACATTTGTCTTTACTGGTGTTGTACAGAATCCAAATGGTGTAAGTCCTAATGCTTTTACAACTACAATTACATCAACTACACCTTCTTCGGGTGGTGAAGAGGTAGAAAGCACTTCTAAGATAAAATATACTGCTCCTAAAGCATATGGCACACAAGACCGTGCAGTGACCGCACAGGACTATGAAGCAATTGTAAGAAAAGTATATCCAGCAACAAGTGACATTATTATATTTGGTGGAGAGGATCAAGATCCACCAGAATATGGTAAGGTCTTTATTGTATTGAAACCAAATGATGCAAGTTATCTTACATCATTAACTAAATCACAAATTATTGCAGATCTTAAGAAATATGTAATTGCATCTGTAGAACCAGAGATTGTAGATCCTTCTATTCTTTACGTTGAGATAACAAGTAAAATATTTTATAATACTGGTCTTACTGATCAAACTGAAGGTCAGATTAGAGACAAAGCAATTAATAGTGTTCAGTCTTATATTGATGTAAGTGATACTGAGAAGTTTAATGGTAAGTTTAGGTATAGTAAGTTTATAGGTGTAATAGATGATGCTGATATTAGTATCAATTCTAATCTCACCAGTGTCATAATGAGAAAGGACTTCTATCCACAGTTAAATTCTACATTTTATTACGAGGTATGTTTCCAAAATGCCTTTGATGAGGACTGTGATGATCCAGTCTTGTCATCTACTGGTTTTAGGGTGACTGAGTATCCTAATTTTGATGTCTATGTTGAAGATAGAGACAAGAAAATCGTCCTATATAGACTAGATAGCGTAACTGGTGAAAAGGTTGTTCTAGACAGAGATATTGGCGACATAGATTATGTAAAAGGTGAGTTAAAGATGTATGCTTTAACAATTATTAGAGGTAGTTTCTTTGATAATCGTATTTCACTAAGAGTAAAACCTCTATCAAACGACATCAAGGCAATGCGTGAGGTATACCTTGACGTTGATGTTCCTAATTCATCCTTCACTGCATATAAAGAGTAATTAAATGGTTGTTGCTAAGACAAAGCGAATCTCGACTCTAATAGAGACTCAACTTCCTGAGTTTATTAGTACAGAATATGAACTTTTTACCAAGTTTATAGAAAAGTACTATGAAGCACAGGAGGTGCAAGGTGGTACGTTAGATGTTATTAGCAATCTTCAAGACTATGCTAACATAGATTATTATGAACAAAACATACTTAGACAATTTGATAGTTTGGATGTTAGTATCACTGATACTAGCGACACAATTGTATTACAAGATGCAACGAGTTTTCCGAAGGCAGACGGATACATTAGAATAGATGATGAGATAATATTTTACGCAACTAGAACTGATACTACACTACAAGGTTGTACAAGAGGTGTTAGTGGTAACACAAAACTTGGTGATTTGTATCATGAGACTCAATTTGAGACTACAACTGCAGCTGCACATGTTGCTGGTCAAAAAGTTTATAATATCAGTAATCTTTTCTTATATGCATTTGTTAAGAATTTTGAGAAGCAGTATCTAGGTTCTTTTCCTGAGAAATATCTTAGAGGTAGTGTTGATAAGAGAACATTAATAAAAAACATACAGAATTTTTATAAGGCAAAAGGAACTGATAGTTCTATTAAGTTTGTTTTTAATAGTCTTATTGATAAAGATTTTGATCCTCTTGATCGTACTAACTTAGCACAGTTTGAATGGTTTATAAAATCTGAATTTGATAACATTGCTATAGACGTTACAAGTCCAAATGGTCAATTCTTAGTTGGTGATAGAATTAAAACTACCACTGCTAGTGGTGAGATTGCTAAGATTGTTAGAAATGATCAGAATGTAATTACACGAGTATATCTAAGACAAGTATCCAGCACTTTTTCTCTTGGAGATAGTGTTACTGGTACTACAGGATCTACATTTACTGCTAGTACAATATACACATTTCCTAATGGTATTTTCTACATTAACTTTGGTAAGTTGCCACAGTTATTTGGAGACTTTGAGTATGGCAAATATTATTTTGCACCAGAAGGAATAAGGATCTTCCAAAACTGGCAAATCATATGGAATCAATCTGACCCTTCTAATTTACCGATGCCTATCCATCCAGATGGTCATCCTATGAAGTTTAGTACCACTAGAGAAGGTACATTACTTGGTGGGCAGTTATACACTAACAGTAAACCTGTTCTTGGTGTTAAAACAAACTACGATAATGAATTCCAACCAGAATTCATGATGGATGTTGATGAGTCTAATAAGATTTACTATTATTGTGCTTATCATCGTTACATGTCAGGACTTGACGGTGATGAAGGTTATATGGAGTTGGTTGCTAACACAAGACCAAGAAAAATTGTACAACCTGAGGTATACAAACCAAGAGACTTTACATACAAATCATCTAATGCAGATTGGATAAACGTATATGCACTAAAGTGTAAGGTTATATCTGGTGATGTAAAAAGTTTAGTAGGAAAAAGAATTGTTCAGGCTGATACAGAAGAATATGATTATGCAGATGCTGTTGTAGATAATGTATATGCAGATGGAACTAGAGATGATGAGGTAATCTATAACATAGTTTTAGCACCAGAGACAGTTAATGGTGTATTTGGTGTCTCAACTAAGACTCAACTTGAGAAAGTATTAACAGGCACTAAGTCTAAAGGAGATAGGATTGATGTATTCTCTACTACTGGTTGGAATAATACAGGATCGGTATTGATTGGTAACGAGACAATTACATTTAGTGATAAGACTGTAGGTCAATTCATTATTGATAATAGATTAGCACAGACTGCTGTACAACATGATGTTGGTACACCAGTATACAAACCTGTTACAATAGCAGGATCTGGTGTCACGTTGTTGACAATGGGTATTGTTTATAATTTACAACCATCAGATTCACAACCATACTCTTTTATAGGAGATAAGATACAAGTATCTAATCCTGGTTTTGAGACTTCTGATTCTAAGATTGTAAATGTAGGTACAAACCAGACTAGATGGATATTAGGGACTGGTGCATCAGTTAATGTTCCTACCTTATCTGCAGTTGCTACATCATTAGATCAAGTACCAACAAATGTATCTGCTATACTTGCAGATGATCAGTATTATTACATTGCTAGTTCTAGTTTTCCATCACATAAAATTTTAGATGGTTCTACTGTAACACAAACAGTATTAGATCAGAAACTTCTTCGTATTATTAGAAAACAAGCAACTAGAACTACAGAAACATATCCTACACCTAAAAGAGATATTGGTATTGGATTAAATGGTGTTCCTTTCTATGGTTATAAAGATCCAGAAAGTATTAGATATGGTAAGTTAGAACAAATCAAGGTTGATCTNCGTGGAACTGGATATNTAAGACCTCCTTTTGTATTGATTGATCAAGTNCCTAATAAAGCAAGAGCGATATTAGCAGGACAGGTTGTAGAAAGNATAANTGTAGATACTGCTGATGTATTTCCTAGAACTCCAGATATATTAATTACATCTGGTAGAAATGCTGNTGTTCGTGCTGTAGTAACTGGTGGTAAGGTAACAAGTCTAATACTTGATAATGCTGGTGAGTTTTATTCTTCTCCTCCACAAGTTGTAATTAGAGATAATGCTGGTAGAGGTAGATTTGCTGAGTTTGAAGCAGTTGTTAATACTGATGGACAGATTACTGGATTTAATAAGATTGCAGAGGGTAATTTCTATAATCAAAATACTGTAATAGTTGACATAGTTCCAGTGGGCAGTGGTGCAACTGGTATACCTCTTCTAAAAGAATGGAATTTTAACAGATATAAAAAATTAGAGTCTAAACTAGATACAGAAAATGGTTATGTATTTGATAACTACAACAACGTATTAGAGTATGGTTATGGTTATGCTGCAAACCCGAAAGCACTTCGTGTTTCTCTCAGTGATAACCTAAACAGTGCTGGAACAGAACCAGCATCTAAATCACACTCACCTATTATTGGTTTTGCTTATGATGGTAACCCAATCTATGGTGCGTTTGGTTATCAAGATCCTTTAGATTCTACGTCATCTATTATTAGAATGACATCTAGTTATTCTATCAATGGTAATCGTTCTGAAGGACCTGACTTGACAACCTATCCTATTGGAACTTTTGTCAATGATTACACCTATACCCACAAAAGTGGCACACTAGATGAAAACAATGGAAGATTTTGCACCACCCCAGAATTTCCGCAAGGAACTTATGCTTATTTCATTACTATTGATAGCAATCAAGTACCGCAGTATCCATACATTTTAGGAGAGAATTTTTATTCTCTTCCTGTAGATAGTAATTACAATTCTGATATTAACCAGAATGACATTCCTAAAAAAGCAAGACGTTTTTACCAAGCAGGAATGCCACGTAATGGAGATGGATTCATTGCACAAATAGAAGAAGTAAAACAAGGTAATGTTGAGAGTGTTAGTGTATTAGATACATCTGCTAACTTCTCTATCAATTCACAGTTATATTTTGATAATACTGGAACACAAGGTTCAGAAGCAGAAGCAATCGTTAGTTCTGTAAAAGGAAAAGATGTATCTTACTTAGAATCAAAAGAAAACAAAGTTGTTAAGTTAACAATTATTCAAAGTGCATACTTATTTGCAGATGATACATTATCACAACCATCATCTGGTGCATCTGGAACTATTGTTGGAACTGTTAAGAACGATAGTACAATTGTACTAAAAAATGTAAATGGTACGTTTGATAATACTGGTACATTCTCTGCTGCAATTAAAACATTTGATATTTTACTAGATCAAAGAAGTTCTTATACGAAAGGTGCTACATTAAGTTTGACTGATGGTGTCAATGCACCTATTGCTACTGCTGAAGTATTGGAAGGAACATCTGCTCAAAACGTAGTCCAGATCAAGGTTTTGACAGGTACATGGAATACTGACAACACATATTTTATACAGTCTGATGATTTGTTCAATACATCTGGAACTAGAATTGTAACACTCACATCATTGAGTGATGGATTAGAACCATTTGAAGTAAATCAAAGTGTTGCTCTAATAGAAACTGCATCTAATCATGGATTAGGAATTGGAGACAATGTAACTATTGATATTAACCCTGATGATGCCACTAAAACAAAAATATATTATATTAGAAAGAGATTGTATCAAGAGGCAGTTTTAATACCTCCTAGTGCAAAGACAAACATTAATTTTACAGGAATAGGAAGATATGAAATTCTTAATGGTGGTGCTGACTACACAGCTGGCACTTACACTAGCGTTGCTCTTACTGGTGGAACTGGATCTGGAGCGACTGCTACCTTTACTGTATCTTCTGCAGGGGTAGTTTCTGGTATACAGATACAAGATGCTGGTGTAGGATATGCAAGAGGAGACTATCTTGGAGTTGCAGATGAAGATCTAGTAAGATCTGGTGCATCACAATCAACATCAAGATTTACAATCTATGTTGGTCATGTAGGTGTTGCTGCTGGTGCAACAAAAGTTACTGTAGATAATGCACAAGGATTTGCAACAGATGACTTTATACAAATAGGTAAAGAAGTTTTAAAAATTGCTGGTATTAACGGAAATGATATTTCTGTAACTAGAGGACAAGAAGGAACTACAGATGTAGACCATTTTGATGGACAGGAAGTATCTCTTTACAATGCTCAATATAACTTTACAAATAATTATCAGATATTCAGTGGTTCACTATCAGGTTACATACAATCCTATGATCCTGTAACACATAAGATAGTTGTTGTATATGATTATGCAACACTAAACACTAATGCAAATAAAGTTGTACTAAGTTCTAGTTTCTTTGATACTAGCACACCACAGAGATTGGTTTCTGTTAGATCTGCTGAAGATGTAGTATACAAATTTGAATTCTCAGAAGATAATAGTACATTTGTACCTAACCCTAACATAGATCTACAAGAATTTTACAAGTATAAGTTTGATACGTCTCATTCTAGTCTCACTGGGACTTACTTTGATATTAGTCCAAGTAGTAATTACAATTTAATTACAGTAGAGAAGATTGAATCAACTATACTACCTGGCAATGCTGGTGCATTTACAGATGTTAAGTTTGGATTTGGTTCTAGACTTACCACTAACACATATCAAACAAAAACAGGAACAGATTTTACAAACTTCTACTACTTTGATAATAAGAACGTAGTAAACTCAGGAGGATCATACTTCAAACTTATAACTGATCCTTTACAGGGAACTAAAACTATTAATTATGTTACACCAAATCGTTTTGTTTATGACGTTACCAGCACTCCTCTTTGGGATGGTTCTGGATCTATTTCTTACACTACTACTGGTCAGTTCGCTATTGGTAAAATCAATACAGTCGGAATTGTAAATTTAGGATTAAATTACAAAAAGGTTCCAGTTATAACTGGTGTTGATCCTGCAGAATCTTACAGAGCAGCAGCGACTGTAACATTTGATACAGCATCACAAACTATTACAGGAGTTGACATTACTAATGAAGGATCTAACTATGTAAATCCTAAAATTGTAGTAACTAAGTCTGATGGATCAGACGTAAAATTTAATGTTCTTGTAAGAGAAGGTAAAGTCACATCTATTACTGTAGAAAAACCAGGTAGAGGTTATACATATGCACCTGAGATTATCATTGTGGAAGGTCAGGTAGAAGCATTTGTTGAGAGCACATCTATAGGTGTACCACAGAGTGTAAGAATAACATCTAATGGTGGAGCATTCCATTTAGATGAAACTGTATCATCCACATTCCGTTCTAACTATGTTCTTGCATTAAAAAATTATAATGGTAACTTTAGAATTGGTGAACAAGTAGTTCAAAAGATTAATGGTGTAGAAGTATTCAGAGCAACAGTTGTAGATTGGAGATTTGGATCTAATTTACTTAAGGTAGAAAATTCTACTGGTATAATTCGTGAAAATGTTTCTATAGAATCTACAATCATGCCAGTATCTGGTATGGTACAATCTATATTTGTAACTACATTCAGTGAAGAGATTTCTAGTTTCTATGATAACTTAGGTTACTATCAGTCAGACAAAGGAAAACTAGGTGTACAAAATCAAAAGATAATAGACAGTTTATTCTATCAAGATTACTCTTATGTTATTAAGTCAGGAACATCTATTGAGCAATGGCGTGATTTAATAAAAGCAACTACACACCCTGCTGGTTTTAAACTATTTGGTCAAGTTGATATTGAAGCAACTGCTAATTTTGCAACAAGAGATCAAGGTTCATTAGTTGAGTTACCTAAGAAACGTACACCTGATGCAACACACTTTACTGTTGTACAACTTTGGGATCCTGAGAAAAATAAGATTACAGTTGAGAACTCAAGTAGAATTGTTACACAAAGTGTACAGAAAGTTGAAAACCAAAGAATACGTAAAGGATTTGGTACTGCTGCAACAAGTGAATTTAACTTTAACGAAGCAGAAGCATTTGAATTTACATTAGGTGCAGCATTTGATGGTTATTTTGATAATGATGGTAGATTACAAGGAACCACTGCATTTACAACTAAGAAAGATGGCGTAGCATTTAACTTAGCAGATAATAAGTTAAAAAATATGATTGTAACTCTTGATGGAGTTATACAAGAACCTGGTTTTGCATATACTATAAATTCTGGAAGTATTACATTCTCACAACCACCTCTTGCTGGTGTTACTTTCTATGGTAAGGTCTTTAAATTTAAAGATGAACAATACAATACAAGATACTTTAAAAAATTAAGAAATATATTCCAGCGTGGTGGAACATGGATTGATGCTGCAAATCAAATAGAAAGAAATGTACAGTTTATTATTGATGAGACTGTTGGATATGGTAAAGCAACACACCCATCATTAGACTGGAGTACAAAACAAGATGATTATGAGGCAAACATCAGAGCAATTTTAGACGCTTATCAACATGATATTAGATTTGGTGGAAATATTAAGACAATTGATTATGCATCTATTTTTAGATCTGGCAGTGCTTACTTGTACATACAGAATTATAAAACAGAATCTAATGATATATTTGAGTATGCAACTAGGTTAGCAAAACTTGCAATTAGAAACTGGGACTTTGTTGATGTAAACATTGAATATGTTCAAGGTCAGAAAACAATGACTGTTAGCAGCACTAAGAATCTTGCTGTTGGTTTATTTGTAAGTTCTGGTAGAGCATATCCAACAGGAACTAAGATTGTATCTATTGATAGTGAGACTCAAGTAACACTAAACAATGCAGCACTAGCAAACTCTGGTGGTGGCGGTGGTGCTCCAGCAGGAACCACTCCTGTAACTGGTACAGGTAGTACAACTACTATCGGCACTAGCACTGCACAAGTTCCATTAGGAAGCACATTCACTGTGCCACCTGGTGCAACTGTCACAGTACCTCTTTCTTTCTCAGGTACAACACAAGCTAAGTTTGGTTGGAGTGCATTGAATAAAGGTATGTTCTATAAAGCAGGACAATTGATTAGTGCTAACAGAGCATATATTATTTCTACATCACTTGCATGGGCACAGTCAGCATACCCATCATTAAACTGGGGAACTATCAGCAGTAAATGTGGTAGAGACATTGGTCTCATATTAGACGCATATGTGTATCATCTTAAGATGGGCGGTAACTTTAAAATTGTAGAAGCAGCACAGTTATATTATCAGAAGAACGAATATCCTTATGGAGAAGAATTATATTATATCACTGGATCTCTAACTGAGACAGTTGCGACATTTAATTATGCTAAGGATTTAATGGTACAGGCAATGAGAAACCAGTTACCAACCACTGATCCTAATGCCATTGTAGATTCACTAAGTCCTGTATGTGCAGAGGTAGAGAGTACACTTAACACATATCATAGTATTGTCAATACTATTCTTACAGAAGGGCGTGGTCTAATAGAGAAAACTCCAGTTAATCAAAATAAGTCTGGTTATTGGACTGGTACAGTAACATATTCTAATTACAATATACTTGGTGATCCTTTACTTCCTGCAGAAGAGTGTACTACTGTAATCTCTGCGATGGATTCATTATATGAAAATTTAAGTGATGTTGTAAAAGAAGAATCTGTAACAAGAAGTCTACCTGATTATATTGATGGTGAAACTACAGACTTTGAATTATATTGGGATGATAATACTGGAGTAGACACAGAAGAAGACGAAGATCTATTCCTTACAATTAATTCAGTATTACAAAGACCTAAGTTTACAGAAAACTATCCATTGAAAGATGCATACTGGATTGATAGGACTGTAATTCCTAACGTAATTAAATTTGATACTGCTCCTATATGGGATCAAGATTTAGGTGCTAAGAGTATTGGTGAACCAACTGCTGTAGAAAAAGTTGTAGGTATTGGTGTTTCTAATTACAAGAGATTGACTATTGATTATGAATTAGTAGATGGTGTCAGAAACGGACCTTTCTTAATTCTTGATGTATTAGATGGAACTGTTCTCAGCATTGAATCTGAAGATAGTTTGTATGTATTCTTAGATGGTGTACTACAAGTAAACGGAAAGGCGTACACTGTTTCAGGTCCTAACATCACATTCCATGATTCTATTAAGAAGGATATGCAGATTGACATGCGTTACATCTATGGTAGAGACGTAGGTCAAATATTAAACATATACGATTTTGCACCTGATACTTACTTCAGTCAAGGAACTTTCTCATTTGTTGCTTCTCAGCAAAACATGGATAACTTGCTCAGCTATACATGGATGGGCGAGAAGATTGGTAATCCTATTCATGTTTGGCAAACGAGAGCAAATGGAACTAAGAATATAATTGGTGAACTTACAAATCCAATTAGAACTGGAAACACTGTAGTGTTTGAATTGAAATCTCAAAACTCAAGTATTGAATCTGGTTTAGATTATACATTTGCATCAAAAGGAAATTATAATAATACATTTGTACTAACAGATGCAGATATAACAAGTGAGATTCTAAATCTTAAGAAAGATGGTGATGGTAGAAATATACTAAAAGATCCTAATTCTGATTGGTTTGGAACAATAATTGGTAAGACATATAAAGCACCATTTGTATATCTTTCTAATGGAGACAATATTAGAGTAGAAGGCGAGACAGGTTTTAGAAAGATTAAAACTCTTCCTACTGAAACAACCAGTAAAGATGGAAGACCAAACGAACAAACATCTGATGATATATTTGGTGCAGTCTCAATTGAGACTTATACTGGAATCACGAGAGGAGAAGGTCTTTCTGTTGTTGCAGAAATTGAAAATGGATCTGTAATATCTCTTACATGGAACCAGCGTAGTTATAATCCAATTACACAACCAACTGCATATCAGTATTACACACCTCCTGTACTTAAGTTTGAGTCATTAGATGGTAATGGTGGTGGTGCTAAAGCAAATGTATTAGTAAGTAAGGGTCAAGTAATTAGTGTTGATCTACTTGATGGTGGTTCTGGATATACCAAAGCACCTAAAGTTATCACAACTAGAAGATTTGATATCTTAAGTGACAGAGACGTTGGTGTTTCTCTAATCAATGTTGCTATCAATCCATTTGTAGAAAGTGGTGGTATGACTTCCTTCTCAGTTGTTACTGAGATTGATGAGTCTGGTCTTACAGGTATTACTGGTATCAGTTCTCTATCAGTAAGAGTAGCGGGTGATGCTGAGATACAACTCGAAAGAGAGTTTACTCCTGACGAGATAGAGGTATTCTCTATTGGTGGAGCATTAGATCCAGAAAGAGATTATCTAGAGGTTAATACTAACAGACCTACTGCAGCTGCTGATGTACAAGTCTTTGAAGGTCCTACTTACGAAGCAACTGTTGTTTCTGCAGAGGTTCAAGATATTGTATCTCTCAACTCTATATCTACTGTTTCTAAAGTAATTACACAGACTCAGCAGATTGAGATTCCTAATAATGCAATCAGCAATGTCAATTACTTTGAGAATGCTGCACTATTGGATCTTGACTTCCTCATCGGTGATGTCATTGCTTACATTGCTGATACATCTAAGTTTGCTCCTAGTGGCAGATTGATGATCGGTGATGAAGTTATATACTATGAGAAGAAAATCAATGATAGATTCTATCAAATCATTAGAGGATATCAAGGAACAACAGAACAAGATTGGGTTGCTGGAACTTACCTCAGACAGATTGAAGATGTAACAGTTCTATCTGCTGGTCTTGTTGAGGTTGAGTCTGAGAGTGATGTCAAGATGGTTAACATCGGACTTGTTGGTTCTGGATTTGAAAGACAAGTATTCAGACAAGTAACATCTCCTGATGACTTAGACATTACTAAGGAATCAACAGAAGTTCTTATCGTACCTCCACCTGGCGGTGCGGTTGATGGATATGAAGAGACAGCATTCCTCAATGATCCTGTACAACAGAGAAATCAGAACCAAGTTGATTTGATTGAGAATGCTCTTGGTAACTATACTGTTACTCAACGTGATGGAACAATCATTGAAATAAGAAACGAAAAATTTGGAACTAACGAATATATCGGTTCTTATATTAAGACTACTGTAGGTCCTAACATAGGAAACTGGCAGTACATATCATTTGATGATGGAGTTTGTGATGTATCTAACCTAACAATCTCTGATATATCAACATACTTCCCATCATTGACTCTTGGTGATTTTGTAGATAGAGCAGACTCTACCTTTACAAAGGCAGGAGATAAGTTCAATCTTGCACTACCATCAATACAAAATCCTGTCGCTATTAGTTCTACAGTAGGAGCTATTGGTGGAAATATTGTTGTACAAGATACTACTTACTTCCCAACAGAAGGATATCTTTTACATAATAATGGTACATATACTGGCATAATCAAGTATACTGGTAAGACTGCTAACACCTTCACTGGTTGTACTAGACATAATGGTGATAATCAGATTGCGTCTGGATCTGAGATAGTACCTATATCAATCGTATAAATAAACGTATAAATAACTCAGGCACATATTACAATAACGTCGGAACAGAAAAACAATGGCTGCTATTATCTCTGATAAGTTTAGAATTTTTAACGCTAAACAATTTTTAGAATCTTTAACCGAAGGACCTAACGATACGAGTTCGGAAAGATCAAGAATGTATTTCTTTGTGGGTAGACCACAACCGTGGAAGGCATATCTGGAAATACATACCAAGAACTCTACGGCTTTCGTAGTCGGGAATGAAGTCTATGTGGGTACATATGGATCAACTGCTTTTCGTGCCACAGTTGCTGCAGTATATGACACCGCTTTATTATTAACCGACGTTTTTGGAAGTAATGGTGTTAACTCTGCTCCTCCTCTTGGATCTGCATTAAAAGGTAGAACAGGTGGTGCTGGAGGTTCTGACACAGGTGCTACAGCAGTCTCTGGTGTATATCGTTACGCTACTGAAGATGTTCCACCACTTCCTCTAGACAATCAGAGAGAAAAGATTGCTCTATACGACGAATTAATTGCTGCCAAACGTATTACTGATTCTTTTGCAAGAACAGTTATCCGCCGTTACAACTGGGATTTAGTTGCTAACCCCAAGTATGATATGTGGAAACCAGACTACTCTGCTACACCAGGTGGCGGTGGTCAAGTTGGTAAACAAGCAGCAACTGGTGCTGCAAGCATCTCAGATGCTAAGTTCTATGTAATGAACTCATACTACGAAGTATTTAAGTGTCTCTATAACGGAGAAGATCCTAGTAACACTACAGGACAAAATGCAACTGAAGAACCATATACTGCTGGTGGTAACTATGATTCTGCAACTGGTCTTTATACAGAGACAACTGGTGCAGGATACATCTGGAAGTATATGTATACTATCCCTACTGATGATGTTCTTAAGTTCTTATCATCAGACTTTATGCCAATCGTTCTTCCTGCTAACGTAAGTAGAACTGCTGTTGCTGGTATTGCAGTTGCTGGTGCTATTGATGTAGCACTTATTGAGAATGCTGGATCAGGTCTTCCTGCTTCACAAACTCTATACACTGCTATTGTTGGTGATGGAACAGGTGGTAAAGTTAAGTTTGTAACAAACGGTGCTGGTACAATCACATCTGCTGAGATCGAAGCACGTGGATCAGGTTACACTTATGGTAACGTACTATTAGGAAATGGTAACCTATTCTCTAATGCTGGTTTATCATCTGCTGTAACAACTGGTGCTTCTGCTGTTGGTGCTATCGAAGTTGTTCTACCTCCACAAGGTGGACATGGTTCTGATCAAGAAGTAGAACTTAATGGTAAGCGTGTTATGACTAACATTCGTCTTACATATTCTGAAGGTTCTGGAGACTTCCCTGTAGATAACGACTTCCGTAGAATTGGAATTATCCAAGATCCATTTAACTGGGGTACTACAACATTCTCTACTGCTGACACACTATCTGGTCTAAAGGCAGTTAAGATTACTGGTGCTTCTGCAGACTTCTCTGTTGACGAGAAGATTACACAGACTGTAACTGGTGGTACAGCATATGGTACAGTTGTATCATGGACATTAGACAGTGGTTCTACAACTGCTGGAGTTCTTAAGTACATCCAAACAAACGATGCACACACAGATTCTGGTGTAGTAAGAGCATTTGAGTCTAATGGTTCTAATGCAATTACTGGAGAACTTTCTACTGCATCTGGTAACGTAGATACTGCATATGGTTCTACACTATTAGGTGTTACATTCTCATCTGGACTTGCTGCTCCTGAGATTGAAAATAACTCAGGTGAGGTAATTTACGTTGAGAACAGAAGACTAATTACTCGTGCTCCTGACCAAATCGAAGATATCAAGTTAGTAATTGAATTCTAAGTATTAAAAACCTCGCTAAATAATATGACGAGAATACTAGTATTATTGGCGGAGTAAGATGCCTCAAAAGACGAACCTAAACGTAAGCCCATACTACGAAGATTTTGATGCGAAAAAGAATTTTTATAAGATTCTTTTTAGACCTGGCTATTCTATCCAAGGTAGAGAATTAACACAGGTTCAATCAATTCTTCAAAACCAAGTAGAGAGCTTTGGAAAATATGCCTTCAAGCAAGGTGAACTTGTTATTCCTGGTGAAGTAGGACTTAACACAAAATTAGATTACGTAAAATTATCATCTGTTTCAGAAGTTGCAGTAAACGATGGTAATAATAATATTGTTTATAAAAAATATGATATATCCCAATTAGTTGGAGAAGAACTTCTTGGGTTAACTTCTGGTGTCAAGGGAAGAATAGTTTCTACGAAACTGGCAACAGAAAGTACAGCAGATACTTTGTTTGTAAATTACGTCAATAGTGGTTCGTCTAACACTGAGACTACATTTAGACAAGGTGAGACTCTAGAGGTAGTTGATGGTGTCAATACTCCTTTACTCGTTGTAGGTACAGACGGTAGTGTTCTACCAACCAGTATTCAAGTAACTAATCCTGATACAAATGAGGTAACTTCATTAGAAAGTCCTGCTATGGGATTTGGTTCTGCTGTAAAGGTAGAAGAAGGTATTTACTTTGTCAATGGTTACTTTGTTCGCTGTGAATCAGAATTATTAGTTATTGATGAGTATTATGATAAACCATCTGCAAAAGTTGGTTTTACAATTAAAGAAGAGATTATTACTCCAGAAGAAGACCCATCATTGTATGATAATGCAATAGGATCATCTAACTATACTGCACCTGGCGGACATAGATTAAAGATATCTCTTATATTAAAAGAGTTTGCTCTCAATGCAATCACTGATAAGAACTTTATACAACTTCTTACAGTATCAAGAGGAGTAATTCAGAGAAAAATTGAGTCTACAGACTTTAGTGTATTAGAACAAACACTTGCTCGTAGAACNTTTGATGAATCTGGTGACTATGTTGTAGATAATTTTTCTGTAGACATTAGAGAGTGGGCACAGAAAGATGGTAACAGAGGTTTGTATGCTGTAGATGAATTTGGTCTATACAATGGATATAATGCAACTGAGTCTTCTAGAAAGATGGTTGCAAGTATAGGTCCTGGTAAAGCATATATTAAAGGTTATGAGATTGTCAATAAAGAGACTAAGTATCTTGAGATTGATAAAGCAAGAGAGAGTCTTTCTACTGACAATGTAAATTTAAAATCTAAGGGTCTCCCAACATTTAGTATTACCAATGTGTTTGGTAGTGTTCCTTTAAACAAAGAGGGATCTGATCTTACTGCGTATCCTGATACATTTTTATACAGTACATTTAATGATGGTTCTGTAGGATTGAACAATACAGAATTATCTACAGATCATAGACAAACAATTAGTAGAAGAGGTCTTAACTTTACTCCAAATGATGGTATTAAAACTATTACACTTCAAATAACAAATACTACAACTCTTATAGGTGCTGTAACAGATGCAACATTCCAAAGTCAGTTTGCTGAATTGTTCTACATCAAAACTAGAAGTGATCTTGGTACTCCAACAGCAATTGGTTCTTTCAAAACATTATCTTTTGCCACTACTAATAAACCACTTATTAATCCATCAACATCTGTTCAATTTTTAGAACTCACAGTATTCGGTCCTAAAAATGAATTAGAACAGTTATTGTTAGAGTATGATTTATCAGATACTGAATTTAAGAGAAAGATTTTCTTAACAGAAGCAAATGCACAAACAAACTCAGGAGATGAGTTTGGATTTGTAGTAGATTATTCTCCTACTATTACTCCTGTAATTGGTAAAGTAAAACCAAATAACTTCTTCTTGAAGCAAAGAGGTTCTGGATTTAATTCAGATTCAGACATCGTTCTTTCTAGAGGTCGTCTTGCTGCAGGAACTAGTGCATATAATACAACATTTGGATTCTCATACTTTGATCCACAGTTCTTTACTAAGATAGTTTTAGAATCTGTTCCTACAGGAACTAATGCATTTGATGAAGGTAAGTATGTATTTGGTATTACAAGTGGTGCTTATGGTGTTGTAGAAGGAACTGCATCTGGTGTTTATAGTACAGGTGTACTACTATATGTGAAAACTCTATCTGGTAGATTCTTACCTGGCGAGACAATTAGAGATGAGGGTGGTGTAACTGTAAGAATTGCAAAAGAAAATACAATATCACATTTCATAATTCAAAATAGAGGACTAGGATATGCTGATGGTGCTACTCTATTAATTAATGGTCTAGAATTTGATAGTTCTAAGATAGAACTTTCTAGAACTACAGATGGTAAACTTTATAAGGCATCTGTTGCTAATAGATCTGCTGTAGGTATTGAGTATGCTCAACCTCCTGCTATCACTGTAAAAAATCCAGAGGGTTCATCTGCTCCTAATGCTGCTGCAAGTATTGTTCCTATTCTATACAGAGATACAGTAACAACATACACACCACAGAATGTTAAGTCTATTGGTTGTGCTTATGGTTCTGGAAATGCAAATGATTTCTCTGCTGATGTTGTTGTAGATAGTCAAAAGTATTCTGAGATTAAGACTGTAACTGACTATACATTCTTTGGTTCGCAAGGATCTACATTTATTGAATCAACAAGTTTCAGTGCTGATGCGTCAGGTGCTGTACAACAAGGTGATCTTGTACAATTCTCAGATGATGATAACAATCTAGTTCGTGCTATTGTACAATATGCAACAGAACAAGAAGGAGCATATAAATCTAGAATCTACCTAGACACAGCTTTACCAGGTTCAGTTACTAATGCTAGTATTGTAAGATTACGTCCAAAGGTAGATAATGCTGCAAGTGGCACATTACTATTTTCTACTGGTAGTAAGCAAGTATCTCAAATATCTGCTGGTGGAGATGATACTAAGATTAAGTATTACTTCCGTAGAGATTTTGTAACTACTGCAACTACAGGTGGTGGTACAATTACATTCGCTGCACAGTTACCATTTGGTACACAAAGATTTGCTGCATTTAGTGAAGAGAATTATGTTATTACTGTACTAGATCCTGGCGATGCACCTGACATAATAAAAGGTGATATCGTTTATGTTCCAGAGGATGTTGTAGATATTTCATCTGCTACTGATACTGCTAGTGGTCTTACATCAGGTAGTATTAGTTTACAGTTAGCATCATCGTATTTTGGAAACATACCATCTAATGGTACTTTCCCTAAACTTAAGTTAACTGCAACATTAGAAGTATCTAATGCAAAACCAAGACTTAAGACTGTAGTAAAGAATAAGAGAATCACAGTTACATCTGCTGGTGATCGTGTTGTGCCATTAAGAGGTACAGACTATGATACAGAAGTTGTAGAAATTTTATCATATGCAGATGCCTTTAAATTAAACTATGTCTATGAAGGTACATCATCACAACCTCCTGAGATTGATACTGCTGGTAATATAATTTCTGGTACTGATGTAACATCAAGATATACATTTGATGATGGACAAAGAGATACAATCTATGATGTATCACGTATTGTTTTAAAACCAGGTTTTGAAGAAACAACAGGTCAACTTGTTATTTCTTTCGATTACTTCGAGCATTCACAAGGAGACTTCTGTACTATTGATAGTTACTTACATGAGGCAGGAGTTTCAGAAGATGAGATTCCAACATTTGATTCATCTGTTCTTGGTATTACAGAACTTAAGAATGTAATTGACTTTAGACCAAAGGTTGATAGCACTGCTATTATACCAGGTTTCCTTGATACATCAACACTAGAAAGAACAGAAGGATCATTCTCTGGTGCTGGTGCTATTGTTGCAAGTAGTCCTGCTCCTGATAAAAATTTAGAATACACATTCTCATTCAGTCAAGTTCAATACTTAGATCGTATTGATGGTATCTTCTTAGATAAGAAAGGTAATTTTGTAGTTAACGAAGGTAACTCATCTCTCAACCCAACTAAACCAGATATGATAGAAGATGCAGTGCCACTCTTCTATGCATATATCCCTGCATTTACTAAGACAAGTAAAGATGTAAGGATTACTCCTGTTGACAATCGTCGCTATACAATGCGTGATATCGGTAAGTTGGAGAAACGTATTGAAAGACTAGAATATTACACAACACTTAGTATATTAGAACAGCAAGCACTTAACATGCAAGTTAAGGATGAGATTGGTCTGGATAGATTCAAGTCTGGTTTTGTCGTTGATAATTTTGAAGCACATAAAGTTGGTAATCTTAAGTCATTAGATTATCGTTGTGCTGTTGATGCTCAACAATCTGTACTACGCCCACAATCTAAAGAAGATTCTGTAGGATTAGTAGAAGTTAATACAAGAGAAGATCAAAGAGCAGTTTCTGGATATAAGAAGACAGGACACATGGTTACACTACCATACTCTCCATTATCTTTATTAGGAAATAGTTTTGCATCATCTACAGTAAATCCAAACCCATTTGTTGTACTTCAATATGTTGGTGATAGTGATGTATCTCCATCAATAGATCAGTGGTATGACTCAAGTATAGAACCAGTTGTAGTAGATACAAATACAGATTTATTCAATATATTCTTAGCAAAAGAAAGTGTAAAAGAAAGTTTTTCTAGTTTACATAATTCATTTGTTATTAACTGGGTAGGTGCTACATCATCATTTACTGCTATCAATTCATTAGGCAATGTTAATACACAAGTTGCTAATACATCAGTTCAAACTGCATCTGTTGGAAGTTCTTCTAATATTAGTCCTCAAAATAATGAAGTAGGTAAAGGTCTACAAACTAAATCTGTAGGTGATAGTATTGTTTCTACATCACTATCATTCTTTGCAAGAAGTGTACCTATCAAATTTAAAGTTGGTAGGATGAAACCTAATACAAGATTGTATGTTTTCTTAGAAGGTAGAGATATTGGTCGTTGGGTAAATCCTGACCTTAGATATACTGGTATTGCAGGAAACTCTCTATCAGCATTTAATGGATCTATTACTACAGATGAGTATGGTAATGCTAGTGGTTTAATTATACTACCAGCAGGAACACCTCCTAATGAAAATGCAATATGGGGTGGAGATATTGATACTGTTGGGTATGATGCATCTGCAGAAGCATTAAACTTTACTGTAGGAACTTTAACATTTAGATTTACATCTAGTGCTACCAATGCACCAAAAACAGAAGTTGATAGTTACACAGAAGTTAAGTATTATGCTACAGGTATTCTTCCAGAGAATCCTTCAAGTATTGTTTCTACAAAACCATCTATCTTTAAATCTAATGAGGGTGTGCAGTTGATCGAGAGTAATACTGATAACCCTGTAAGACCTAATCCTCTTGCACAAACATTTAAAGTAGAAAACTTAGATGGTGGATGTTTTATAACTGGTATAGATTTATACTTTAACAAAAAGAGTGCAACAATTCCTATTAAAACATATATCACCAATGTAGATGCTGAAAAACCAGCAAAGAATATTGTACCTGGTAGTGAAAAAACATTAACACCAAATACATTCTTAAAATGTGCTGCTAGTGGCAATATGTCAATAACAAAAGGTGAGAATGTAACTGGTGCATCTTCTACCGCATCAGGTCCTATACTTAAAGTGTTTGATAAAAACAATGTAGAATTAGTTGCTACTGCATCTGGTAGATATAGTCTTACAAATGAACAATGTTATACAGTTGTTCTTAGTAATCATAACGGTAAATCATTCTTACCAAATGAAGACTTAATTATCCCATCTGTAACTCTTGCCAATGACACAGGTGGTACAGATTTTGTTCTTTCCATTGTAAAAGATAGTGGTAAGTTNTCAGGTGTTAGAGTTACAAATCCTGGTCTTAATTATGACAGTGCAATTCTAACAATAGAAAGTCCACAATTACCTGGCGGATCTACTGCTACAGCAANCATAGAAGTTTCTGGTGGTAAAATTTATAATGCTGAGGTATCGTTATCTGGATTTGGATATACAGAAGCACCATCAGTTGTTGTGAAAGGCGTCGGAAATGGTGCTGGAGGATGTGAAATAGTAACATCTATAGAAATAGATACACCAGCAGTTAGAATGGGTGTAGCGGTTGATACAGAGGGTGTTACACAATCAACAACTCCTACACATTTTGGATTTGATTATCCAGTATATCTACAAAATGATACAGAATATGCTCTTGTAATCGAGACAGATTCTATTGATTATGAATTATGGTCATCTAAGTTAGGGGAAACCGACATAGCAACAAGTACGGTCATCACAACCCAACCAGGTTTAGGTTCGGTTTACCGTTCTCAAAACACTGAGAGTTGGACAGAAGATATATTTGAAGATCTTAAATTTACAATGTATCGTGCAGAGTTCAATACATCTAGACCAGCAGAACTTTTAGTTAAGAATGAAGATCTTGGTTATGAACTTCTAGAAGCAAATCCATTTGAAACAAATGCTAGTGCTAATACTAACTCAACTTCTAAGTTATTCAAAAACAATAACTCTATTGTTAAAGTAAATCATAGAGATCATGGATTTGAGACTACTGGAAATTCTTACGTGTTCTATAGAACTGCTAAAGAGATTGGTGGTGTGACTGCATCTATTTTAAATAGCACACTATTCCAAGTAAGTAATTCTGGTGTTGACACATATAACATACAATCAAGTTCTCAAGCTGCTGGTAATGCTATTGGTGGTGGAGATATGGTATATGCTACATTCAATAGAAAGTTTGAGACATTATATCCACAAGTATCATACTTATCATTTACAGGTACAACTTTAAACACAGAAGTTAAGACAACTAATGTGGTTCCTGTAGATTCTGGATCTGTAAATTATACATCATACGCACAAGCAAGTTATGAAAAAACATTCTTGAATGAACCGCACTACTTTACTAATCAAAAATTCATTGCATCTAGTATCAATGAGACTTTGAACAATGTATCTGAATCACTTACTTATAAAATGTCTATATCGTCTAGTGTGTCTCATTTAAGTCCAATAATAGACTTATCAAGTGCTACTGTAAAAACAGTAACTAATAGAGTTGAGAAAGCTACTGGACAAGAAGATAGATTTGGTAGAAGAGATCAAGTAATTGAATTCTATCCTGTATATCAATTTAATCTTGCAGGAAATGCTGGTACACAATTACAAGCAGATCAGACAATTAAGGGTGTAACCACAAAAACAACTGGTACTATTGCTAGAGTCAATGGTCAGGTTGTATATGTCAGAGTTAAAACAAGTCAGTTCTTTAAAAAAGGAGAGACAGTAACACTAGGAAATCAGTTAGGTCTTACAAATGTTACTGTAGATTCAAACCCATCACAGGTATTTGCTTCCATTGATGATGCTGCTACTATCGTGGCACGTAATCCAAACGTATTAAATGAGACTTATGACAACGTAATTACTGGTAAAGCAACTATATGGAATAGTCAGACTCAACAGTTAACTTTGAGAAATGATGTGCAACCAATAATTGATGACTTTAATGGTAGGATAATTGATAATGTTCTGTTTAATAGAAATGCAGTTACTGGTGATCAACTTCCTGATATATTCCGTGTTGGTGATTTTGTTAAATATCCAAATCAACCAGATGAACAGAATGCATATCTTGAGGTTGGAAAGGTAATGTATACAAATGGTTTAGACTTTGTTGACGAAGATACATCTAAGAATGGTTCTGCTATTGCCAAGTATGTAACTAAAGAAGTTACTATTACAAATCCAGCAACTGCTATTGATGTACATTTACTAGCAAATGTTAAAGACATTGGAGATCTTACAGTATTCTTTAAGTATAAGAAAGCATCTAGTCAAGAGAACTTTGAAGATATTGATTGGATATACTTCAATACATCAGGTGAACCAGATGCATTTGAAATAGCAACAAGTGAGAATACAATATCAGGTATTGTAGAGAAGCAATCTTCTTACCAAGATCTAAAATATAGTGTTTCAGATCTTCCAGAATATTCATCATTTGCTATCAAAATTGTGATGTCTGGATCAGATCCTGCATTTGTTCCTAAAGTTCAAGATATAAGAGCAGTCGCTGCGTTCTAATTTCCGCATATGGAATTTGTGAAAGTTTCTGGACATGATGGTCTAGTGAGAGACCAAAACACTGGTGCAATCATCAATCTCGATGATTCTGCCATAGAGTCTAGACGCAAGTCAAAACAACTGAGTTCCGCATTGGATGACATAAATAAGTTGAAGAATGAAGTCTCTGAACTTAAGTCCTTATTAAGAGAGTTAATCCAAAATGCCAGCAGTTAATGTAGCACGTACTGATACCTTTGAACAGCAAAGGGTCAAGATAAACGAAATAAGCACCCAAATATTTACAGTTACTGCAGGAGGTTCTGACCTTTCAACAGGTAACTTAAAACTAGGAGATGGTTTAGTATCTGCTCCCAGTTTAGCATTTGTAAATGATGTCTCGCTTGGAATATACCGTAATGGTACAGGTGTACTAGGTTTTGCTAGTGCAGGAAAGAAATTATCAGATCTTGCTGCTGCAAGTGTCAAATATTATAGAGACTTTGTAATTGAGAAAAACAGTCTTGATACATTAGGTATTTCAATTACTAATGTTGGTTCTAATTACGATGGAGGAACTTACACATCTATTCCTGCTATTGGTGGTACTGGTGATGGAGCAACAGTAGGTGTAACAATAGATGGATTTGGTGGAAGTATAACTCAAACAGGTAGTGGATATACACCTGGCGTTTACTTAAACATTCCTGTTATTAGTAGTGGTAGTGGTACTGGTGCTACTATTGACTTCACTGTTGATCAGATATCTGGTTCGATTACAAACGGTGGTATTAACTACTATCCTGGCTCATATACAAACCTCAATGTAACAGGTGGTAGTGGTACACAGATGACTGCTGATGTGGTTGTAGCCGCTTTTGCTGCTACTGTTACATCTGGTTCAAACTATCCTAATGGTATATGGAAGAGTATTCCATTAACAGGTGGTAATGGAACTGGTATGTTGGTTAACCTCAACGTACAGAATGGTGGTGTACAACCATTTGGAGGAGTTGATAGTAGTGAATTTGTATCTGTTACATCAAATTATACTGTAGGAGATGTATTGACAGGAGGTATTCCTCAAGTAGGAACTCAAACATTTACAGTTAAATCTTCTTTAGGTAACAAATATTTTATAGATGGATTTTTAGGTGGAGATTTTAACTTACTAAAAGGAAAAACATACGTCTTCAATCTTGATGATAGTACAAACAATCAACACCCAGCTTTTATATCAACCGTACAAGATGATGCTAACACTATTCTTGATGCTGCAGATGGTGTTACATATGAATTAGATGGATCTACTGTAACTGGTGCACAATTCCTTGCTGGTTATTTTGCTGCAACATCAAAAATAATAACATTTGCAGTACCAACTAATCCTAATAATTTAGTTGTATATTATGGATGTAGTGTTCACCCACTTCAAGGTGGTTCATTAACTCTTACTGATTTCAATTCACAACAGTCAGGTTTCCAATTAGTTGTTGATACTATTGGTGGTACAGTTTCTGAGTTTATTGTTAACGCACCTGGTGATGGAAGTTATGCAGTAGGTGATGTAATTAGTATTGCTGCAGCAGATTTATATGATGTAAACGGTGCAGATGCTGCAACATTAGGTTCTGGTTTACAGATCACTCTTGGTGGTAATTTTGGTGCGATTGCTGCACTAGATCAAATATCTGCATTTGGTAGTGGATATCAAACTGGTGAAATATTAACTCTTGCTACTGCAGTCAATAATGTTTCAACATATGCTAGAGGAGAACTTCAATTCTTAGGTGTTACATTCAACTCTAACGCTGGTGTAACAGCATTACAATTTAGTGGTATTGCAACAGGTGCTGCTACGACATATAATAATATAGCAGTTTCAAATATAAATTCCTCTGGTTCTGGATTACGTGTTAACGTTGAGGTTATACAAGGAGGAGGAAATACATCATACAATGCTGTAACAATCGTTGCAGCGGGTCAGGGATACTTACCAGGCGATACACTGTATATACCAGGTAACGTACTTGGTGGTGCAGCTGGTAACCAACCAGGTTCTGGTGGTAACGACCTTGCAATTAGTGTTGATACTATTGAGGCAGGAAGTCCACAAGTTACTGTTGCTAGTACAACAGGTATTGAAGTAGGAGATGGTGTTGAGTTAATTCAGAATATTAATAACACAGCACAAATTCCTGCTAATGTTACTGTTGCTAGTGTTGACAGTGCAACACAGTTTACGATGTCTGCAGGACCTACACAACCAGGTCAGGCAGATATAAAGGTTGTTAACCAAAACCAAACTTACTTAACAGTTGCAAGTAGTGCTGGCATCGTTGCTGGAATGATCGTAGTAAAACAAAGTGGTAATGGTGAAATTATTGCTGGATCTACAGTTACACAAGTTGTAGATGCTACAACTGTAGAGATATCAATTCTACCAACTTTAGCTGGTGATTTAGTTGTTAACTTTGAACCTGAGTATGGTGGTGGTAGTGGATTTCAGTATACTGTTGGAACTTTAGGTTTTGCTAGTGAAGTAACTATAGTAGATGGTGGTAATGGTTATACAGTAGGAGATATATTAAATGTAAGTGCATTTGATCTTGTACAACCAGAGGTATACGCTGTTACTAACTTAGAGGTTGATAAAATTGTATTTACAAGCACCACTCTTCCATCTAATACGTTTAGTGTAGGAGATTTAGTTAGGGATGCTGGCGGTGGTATTGTTGCAAGTACAGTTACAGTATCGACAACAGTTGGTGGTGGAGCAAATGCTAACTATACTGCTGTTGCACCTACTGGAACGTCAGGAAATGGTGCTGGTGCAACGTTTGATGTTACTAGAGGAGTTAATGGTGAGGTATTATCTGTAGTTGTTACTACAGGATCTGAGGGTTACTTCTATGCAGCAAATGATACAATCACAATACCAGGTGCATCTGTTGGTGGAGCAACTCCTGCTGATAACATTACAATATCAGTAACTAATGTCACAACTGCTGGTAGTCCAGTTAAAGTTCAAAAAGTTAAAGTCAATAACAGTAATAATATTTCTTATATTGTTGTTGATACATTTGGTTTCCAAGATGGATTTACTCTTGTAAAAGACTCTGCACCTTCTGTAGCATATAATATTAATACTTCTGTTACTGAGTATCGTTACTTCATGGATCTCAATGATGGTAATGGAGCAGTGATGACTCCTTCTTGGACAGTGTATGCTGGTAACAGTTATACATTTGATCTAAGTGATGCTACAAATGGCAGTCATGTATTTGCTTTATCTCAATTCCCTGATGGTAGATGGGCACCTAGTAGAGTTGAAAATGTAAGTACAACATTGAGTGCTAGTTCTCCAACAATTACAGTTGCTTCGACAGCTGGTATTCAAGCAGGATTTGCTGTTGAGAAAGTATCTGGAGATGGTATTATTCCAAGTGGTACAACTGTACTAACAGTCGTTAACGGAACTACACTTACATTAAGTGCAAACCCAACCACTGCTGGAGCAGTCGTATTTAATTTCTTTGGTGCAACATATACTACAGGTGTAACTGTAGACGGAACAAATCATACAATTAAGATTGCTGACGACACACCTAATCTTTACTATTTCTGTGCTACAGAAAACGCAGACCATGTTAACGAGGGTGGTGATGATGGTGATGAGGCATTAATTACTGTCAGCACAAATAACCCTAAGACATTTGGTAGTGGTCTTGAGATAACAGTTACCGATGTTGTTGTAGAAGAAGTTGTAAAAGGTAAAGTAGATGATGGTGAATTTACTGTACAAAAATTAGTAACACCAGAAGCAGATATAGTTGCTGCTGCGATTGCAAATGCAACAGTTAGTGCGACTGCAAATCTTAAAGCTACTGTAACAAGTTCTATTACTGCGGTTGCAAATGAAAACCTATCTCTTGCGGTTACAGATCCATTAACAAATAATCTTGTTGTTGATGCTGCTGGTCTTAATGTAGGATCTACAATTCAAATTGCAGCAACGAGTGGTAACATTACAGGTACTGGAGAATTAAAAGGTGCTTCTGTAAGTGTTGGTGATTATCTTAAATTATTAAGTTCTAACAATAGTCTATCATCTCTTGGTGGGTATGACGTCATAGTTGCTCCTGACACAGGAAGAATTGCTGATGTATTGACCAACACTGCTATTGCTATTCCTGTTGGTACTACAGCAGAAAGACCTACTGCTGGTATTGTAAAAGATGGTTGTATCAGATATAACACAGATACGAATCAGTATGAAGGATATAGCACCAACTCTTTATCATGGTCATCTCTAGGTGGTGTAAGAGACTTAGATGGAAATACTACAATCTTAGCAGAGGAAACTGTTGGTGCTAACGATAACACTCTATGGTTTATTAATGACAATATTAATACAATTAGAGTTACACCAAATCATTTAGAATTTGTAAACATGAAGAAGATGCGTTCTGTGAACGTATCTGCTCCTGCATATGTTGAGTGGAATGCAAATACTCCTGTAACTTTAGGTCAATATCTTAAGTACAAAAATAACTTATATGAAGTAACACAAGCTGGTACGACTGCTACAAGTGGTGCTGAACCAGTTCACACATCTGGTGCATTACAAAATGGTTCTGCAGAACTTACATATTCACAATTAGCGGTTGCTCCTCTAACATTTGAAGATATTGAGGAGTTAAGAATAGGACCTTTAGGAGGTCTTCCATTAAGTATTAATGGTGACTTAAGATTATTTGACAATGTAATTAATACAGACGTCAGTGATTTATTACTTAGACCTAACTCTGGAAAGAGAGTTATTGTTGATGCTACAACATCTCTTGTAGTTCCAAATGGTACTACTGCTGAGAGAGGAACAGCTGAGCAAGGATCTATTAGATATAATACTACAACTCTAACTTACGAAGGTTATGATGGAACTAACTGGGGTTCACTTGGTGGAGTAAAAGACGTTGATCAAAATACTTATATAATTCCTGAGACTACACCTGGTGCAAATGAGAACGTCTTGTATTTCTACAACGATGGAAATAATACAATGCAGTTAACAACAACTGCACTTGATTTCTATTCAGTAGATACAATTAGATCTTTGACAAGTCAACAGTTTGAGATTACTGCAAACTTGATGACATTTAATAATGCAGAAACCACATTTGATAATACAAATGCACTAAGTACATTCCTACATACTTCAAAACAGTATTTTGATCTTGGTGTTTCTACAGGTGTTTATGTAGATCCTATTCTTAGATTAGATGATCAAGGTGATGTGTATTTGAATACTGGTTTTGGAACTGGTAATTATAATGGGGTTAAAGTTTTTGATGGAGATCTAAAAGAGTTTGAACTTGCTGATGTTAAAATCTTATCTGAGACAATAACATTAATTAAAGGATCATCAAACAATGGTGGATCTAACATATATCCTGTTGCAACTGCGAAAGGAGCGAAGGTAGTTGTTGTTGCAGAAAACTTACAAGATGGTGAAAAAGAGTTTATTGAATTTGGTGTCACAGATGATGGCACAGATGTATTCCATACTGAGTATGGTAACTTGAGAACAGATTATCAACTCATTGTTCCTTCGTTTGAATTTACCGCTGGTAATGAAGCAAGGTTAAATATAGTGTTAGGAGCAAATGTTCCTGCTACTAACTCAGTGAAGATTACCTTCTCATCAACAATCACTAAGAAATAAAAATGGCAACTACTATAGACAAGTTTGATTCAACTGGTGGTTTTTCTATTGCTAGAACCGCAGTTATTGATGAACTCAGGAATGGTAAAGATTTCAACACACTTGAAATTAAAAATTCACAATACACAGATAGCAATACAACAACATATATTTTGAGAGGTGTCAATACTGCATCTCTAGCATTGGATGGTGTAGGAACTCAAATTCCTATCGCTAATAATACTATGAATTTTGTGACTGGTCACATTATTGCAGTTAATGATTCTGGAGTTGTTTTTACTAACAAACTAGAGTCTGCAGTCTATTGCGATGGTAGTGGCAACGTTTCTGTCATGTCTACAATGGAGACTGTGATTAAAGATGACATTCCCTCAGGTCAAACTTGGTCTATTGTTCCCGTAGGTGCTGCAAATAGATTTTCATATTCAACAGTTAGAGCTGGTACTACTGCTACAATTAAATGGGCAGCATCTACCAGAGTTACTAGTCTAGCTTGGGTTTGATGATGCTAAATATAACTGAGGATAATACAGGTTCTGGGAGTTAAACTGCGACATGGCAATTCATATTAATTCCGATAAAGAAAAGTTTAGGGGCGTCAACCCGAAACTTATCGGCGACAATGAACTTACCGTTAGAGGCGGGACTGGTTCTGATGAAAAAGAAATACTAAGAACGCAGTTAGACGCTAGTACAGGATTGCCACGTGTTGGTATAAACAGAACGGGTCAGAGAGTTAATGACGTTCAGATAGATTCTGGTGGTTCTGGATACATATCACCACCAACTGTAACAATTGCTGCACCACCAGGTGGAGGTGTGCAAGCACAAGGTTCTGCTTTTATTTTTAACGGACAAGTTGTTTCTGTTGCTGTTAACGAACCAGGTAGTGGATATACACAAGCACCTCTTGTTACTTTATCAGGTGGTGGTGGTGTTGGTGCTGCTGCAACAGCAGTTCTTGATACTGTAGACTTTGAACTTGATATTAACGGTGCGATTAGAACCTCAACTTCTATCATCTCTGACACTGCGAGAATCCTAAACCTTGATATTGACAACTTTGTTACTCCTAACGCAGCATTTAGAGCACCATCTTTAAAAACATTTGTTAATAATACTGGTACTCTTTGGTCTCCAAATATTATTCTACAGACAAATGCTTACAGATATTTTGGAGCAAACGTATACCAAGCATTAAACTCTGGACAAACAGGTTCTGATGCTCCTGTACATACAGATGGTGAAGCATTAAACGGTGAAGTAAACTTCAAACACATTGGTTTCCGTGTTGTAGATACTAATGCATTTGGATATAGTGCAACAGGACCTGCAGGAGAGTTTCCAAGATCTATTACACCTTTATTAGGTGACAGATCAGACAAGATTGCAACTACAGAATACGTACTTAACCTAGCAACAAATGACGTTGGTGGTCGTATTTACGTTTCACAACAGATTGGTTCTGACCTTAACGATGGTCGATCTGCTGTAAACCCAGTTAGAAGTATTAAGAAGGCAGCACAATTAGCATGGGCAACACCTGGCGTCAAAGAAACTATAATCGTATCTGGTGGTGACTATGTAGAGGACAACCCAATATCACTACCTCCTGATGCATCAGTTGTTGGAGATAACTTACGTCTTGTTATCATTCGTCCTGCTAACCCACAGAAACATATATTTAAGTTTGGTGATAAGAACTATGTGATTGGTGTTACCTATAGAGATAAGATTGACTCTAACGGTGACGCAGTTGCTACTTGGGACTTTGCTATGGTCTTTGACGATAAGCAAAGAGTCATAATTGATAAAGAAGCAAATGGAGATGCTGGAACATCTTGGCCTATAGGTCATCAGATATTCGGACCTCAACAGTTCCGTGTTGGTTTCCAAGATAATACTGGTTTAGCAAATCTAGTTACTGGTTTACAAGTTGTTGGTGTTAACACTGGTGCAAGAGCAGATATTATTGCTGTTAATTTTAATCAAACAACTGGTGCTAGTGCATACGTCTCTGGTACTATTGATGTTAAGTTAGTCAGTGGTTCTTTTGTAGAAGGTGAACAATTTAATTACGTAGTTTCAATTACAACTGGTGCTCAACAATCATTGACAACATCAGGCACGACAGCTGCTAATAAAATTACATATACTCAAGATCCTACAAGTGCAATTCCTACAGGAACATATGTATATCTTTCTGACGCTGGTAATGCAGCATTTACTGCATCAACTGGATATTATGAAGTTGCTTTAATTGAACCTAATGATGTTAACACTCCTACAGCATGGGAAGTAACCTTTGTACCTCTTCTAGGTTCTACTGGTTGGAACAATACATTCACAGCACAAATAGAAACCTTTACAGGAAATGCTACAGTCAATACTTTAAATACAAACAATCTTCAATCAATTAGAGCTGAGGGTGAGGTTGTATCTGTTGACGAAGATTATGTTACATCATTACCTATTTCTAGAATTGACTTTTCATTACAAGGTGATGCTAGTATTGCTCAAGGTGGTTTCCAAAATGCACAGTTTGGTAACGCAGAAGATTTAGGTGGTATTGTATTCTATACAAACGCATTGGTTGGTAGAAATAATACACACGAGTTTAAAGAAGGTCAAGAAATTTTAATTGAAGGACTACCAACTTCTAGTCCTGATTTATCAGTATTAAATGGTAAGCAAAGAATTTACAAAGTAATTGAAGATGCTGATGGTCGTTGCAGAAGATTTGTAATTCCTAAAAAGATGCCAGCAATCACAGATGCTAATCTGGATCCTGGTCAATTTGCTATTGTAAAAACTTTTTCAAAGTCTATTACACTTTCACTTCTAAACTCTCCAAACAGTTTCCCAATATCTACACCAGTAGAAAGAAGATTCCAAGATGCTTGTACATTCCTTCGTAACAACAGAGAGTTTATTGCTGAGGAAGTTCTTGGTGAGGTTAACAATCAGTTTGCAAGATTCCATTATTCTGTTTATGATATTGGTGCTGGTGGTGGAAATGATTTCAAAATATTTGTTGGACTTACTGGACAAGAACACACATATGTTTCTGGTGGTACAGTAACATTTGGTGGAACCACAGTCAACGTAACTAATTTTGTTTACGATAATATTGTTACAGGTAATGCTACTGTTACAACTGCATCACCTATAGCAGGATTAGCAGAAGATGATGTCATAAAACTAGAAGGAATGACTCTATCCTGTAGTGCTGGTAATAAAATATATCCTGCATACAGTGCTTATAGTGCATCAGGAGATGATGGTGATACACAATGTAAGCAAGATGTTATTCACTTTATCAATGCTCTTATAAGAGACTTAGAATTTGGTACAAACCATAACATCATTGAGGGTGCTCAAAAGTATATTGTTGGTGGTAAGATAACATATATTGATGATGAAATTATAGAGAATGTTCGTGCTATTGAATATGCTAGACAGTTAGCAATATATTGCGTAAGAAACTGGAGAACTGGAAATGGAACTCCTACAGAACCAATCTATACACCAAAATATTCTAGTCTAACAAGATACTTTGATGACACTGTAATTACAACTACCGCTTTGTTAAATGCGGATGGTAGTGCTAACGGTAGTGGTAATGCTTGTAATGATGTAACATCTGCTATTGATACTCTAGCATTCTTATGGAATGATGTTATTGCTAACAATGCTAGTGGAACATATCTAGATGCTGCATATCTAATTTCTAGAAACAAAGTTCTTATTGCAGATCAAGCATTACGTGATACAGAAGCATACTTCCCATTCTTAAATTTAAGTGATGTACATGAAAGAAAATGTCGTAGAGATGTTAGAAAGATATTAGATGGTCTAATTAGAGATTTGGTATTAGGTGGTAACGATGGTATCTTAACTGCTGCTGAATCATACTTTACAGGGACACAATTAACTGGTGTTCAAGAAGCACAACGTGCACCAACTTTATATGCTGTTGGAAGAGCAAAATTATATGCTATCGCAGCAATGCGTAACTGGACTGATGGTAATGTTCTTGAAGTCACACCAAGCAACGCAACATATAATTCAACATCAGGTGAATTAACTGTTTCATTCCCTGCTCCTTTAATAGATGTTTCTATTGGAGATAGAATTGCATTCAAGGAAGAAGCACTTAATTTCTCATGTACATATAATGGTGTAACAGCAAACCATCCTGGTCCTGCAAAAACAGATCCATCTTACGGAAAGAGTTTTAACATATCAAACCTTGTAAGTAACGGAGTTACAACAACAATTACATGTAATGTTGGAGATGCAGGTCCTGCTGCTGGTGTTGCTCACACATACGCTGGTTCTGTAACTAATGGAACAATCATAATTTACAATCCAACACAACTATCATCACCTATTCCTAAGTTTGAAGATTGGAATATACTTCTTGATGCTTCTGCGAGTGCTGCATCCAATGTATTATCTCCAACAAATGCTTCTTACAATCCAGCAAATGGTGAATTAGAATTAACAGTTGGTTCTGGTCATGGCGTAACTACAAATAACGAAGTTAGAATTGCTGCTGACTCATTAACAATGACTTGTGCGATGGATAACAACATCACAGAGCACAAATATCCACAAGAAGGACAACCAGCATTTGGAAATAATAGACCTGTAACTGCAGTAACTACAAACACAATTACAGTTGATGTTGGTACAGCAGGAGCAAACGTAACATTTACTCCAACAGGTGCAACATATGATCCTTCAACTGGTCTATTAGTTCTAACTATTGGTTCTCATAGTTTAACTGTAGGTGAGGGTGTTGTTATTGCTAATGATTCACTCACATTTACATGTACGATGGATGGCAACCAAAGTCAAAAGACTTATCCTCGTGCATCTACAGATTATGCTGCTGAAAGATCTCTTCCAATTGCTGCAGTTTCAGCTGAAACTATTACAGTTGACGTAGGAATTGCTGGTGCAAATAAAACATGGACTGCAACAAACGCACAATATGATCCAACAAATGGTGAAATGATATTGACCATTGGTCAACATGGTTTGGGTGTTGGAAAAGGAATTGTAATTCTTGATAATTCTCTTACATTTACATGTGCTCAAGATGGTAATGCTACAAACCATTCATATCCAAGAGCATCTGACCCTGCATCAGGAACTTCTAGAACAATTTCTGCTGTTGGTGAAACACAACACACAATTACAAATGCACCATATGATCCTGCTACAGGAATAATAACTGTAACTATTTCAAATCATAATTTCTCAAATGGTGATTACATTAAACTTGATGATAATTCATTAACTTATACTTGCACATTAGACAGCAATGCAACTAATCATACCTATCCTCGTGCTACAGATCGTGCTAGTGGACGTTGGTTGGCAATTTCTAATGTAACACAAAATACATTTGATATTAATGTTGGTGCTAACTCAGAAGGTGGAGCACATACATTCGTCAGTGCAACATCAAATGGTTTGAAGAGACAGACTGGAACATTGACTGTTAATGTTGGAACATCATCTAACACAACAAACCACACATTTGTAACTGCAACTCCTAACGGTATTACACATTCTCCAACCACAGCTCATACATTTGTCAGTGCTGCAAGTAATTCAGTAATTCATCAACCATCTGCTGCTCATACATTCAAGAGAATGGATGCAAATTCTGTATCTGTATACACTGCAGGAGCTGCACCATTATGTGCTGGAGTTGCTACATCCATCAACACAATCATGAGCACATTGACTGATATATTGGATGGTACAACTTCTGCTGGTTCTACAGCAAGAACTTATGGAACTCTATTTGATGCTTCATTACTCTTTACATATCCTGATAGTTTCTTATATGATGAATTTAATAAGAGAGTAGCAATTCGTGGTGACTTTGATGATTTCCCAATTATTGAAGCATCTCCATATACACAGAACGCATCTGTTATCTCCTTCTTAGGAGGTGGTGGTGCACTGGTTGATGGATCTAAAGTTAAACAACCAAACTGCCCATTTCCTGGTCTTGAATTAGATGGAACTGCATCCTTCCCTAATCAGGGTAAGTCGATGGTTGCATCTGCATTCACGATTGTATCCTTTGGTGGTACTGGATATAAAGTTATCAACGATGGTTATACACAGTTAGTTTCTGTGTTTGTTATTTTCTGTCAAGATGGTGTACTTGCTGAGTCAGGTGGTTATTGTTCTATTACTAACTCTGCTACAAACTTCGGTACATATGCTCTCCGTGGTGTTGGATACAGAGCAGAGTGCTACTCATTTGACCAAGGTATAATCAGTAACGTATCTGCTACACCTACTGGTAGAACAATACTTACAGTTAGTGGATTAGGAAGAGAACCACTAGAGCATTATGTTGGTAAGATTGAAGGATATAGAAATACAAATACAAATATAGAATACTTCATTGATGTCGTTGCTGGCGTTACTGTAGGTCCTCCATTCTCTGCACAGTTAACATTTGATGATGGTACTGGTCAAGGTATGGATCTTACTGATCTAAACACAGGAAACCCAGTATCTACTGGTGTTCTTCTTGGTAAAAATATCAAGTTACATAGACCATCTATTGTTAACTCCTCATCACATACTTGGGAATTTGCTGGATCAGGTACTAACTACCTAGCACTACCTGAGAACGGTGGTACTAAGATAGAAGCATACGAACAGGTTTCTGAACTATATGGTCGTGTATATGTTTCTGGTACTGACGAACTAGGAGACTTTAAGGTTGGTACATTTGCTAGAATTGAAAACAGAACTGGTGCGATTACCTTTACTGGTACGGTTACAATCTCTGAAGTTGAATTCTTGAAACTTAAAGGTGGTGACGTTGTTGTTACTGGTTTTGACGCATCTAACACATTGGGTGGTGCTAACTCTAGTGACTCTAAACTACCTACACAGAAAGCGGTTAGAGATTACATCACTAACTCTTTAGGACCTTACATCAACAAACCATACTCTACTAACGCAGTTCCTAGAGCACTGGTTGAATTGACTGACTCTGGTAAGATATCTATTGACCAGATTCCTGCACTTAGACCATTCAGTGTATTTACAGTTGCTAACCAAGGAGAAAGAACATCTCTAGAAGGTGCACTTGCTGGTGACATCGCTATCCAACAGGATACATCACAGTCATTCATTTTGAACAATGACTTAGAAAGTTTATTCTTAGGATTCGCAGTAGATACCAGTCTATCATTTACAATTGGAGATATCTTCGAGGGTAGTATATCTGGTGGTCGTATACAGTCAACAGAATATAGACAAGGTGTTGTATACACAGTTAACATCACGAATGGTGGTTCTGGATATACTGTTGCACCAACTGTTAGTTTCTCAGGTGGTAACCCTGCAGCTGGTGCTGTATCAGCAGCAGCAACTTGTACGATTGCAAATGGTCAGGTTGTTACTGTTACTATTGTTGAGTTCAATGGATTTAAAGGTGGTAAAGGATATACCACACAACCTACTGTTACATTCTCTGCTCCTCCAGGTGCTGGTACACAAGCACAGGGTAGTCCTTTAATCGAAAGTAGATTATATGGTAATATCGTTAATAATATCAAGATTGAAGATACAGACACTGTTAATGATAGTTCAACACCAAGTGCAAATACAGTTAATATTAATAGAACGATTAATACATCTTCATTCAATGTTAACAACTGGGTATCTCTATCATCTAACCAGATTGCTGCATCAGATATTACATCAGGTGTTATTGAAACAGATAGATTAGCATCAGGTGGTGCTGCAAACTCATTCACATTCTTAAGAGGTGACCAGAACTTTGCATTAGCAGTTCAGTCAGTCAAGGGTGCTGAGACAAGATACTTTGCTAAACTTGCATCACAGTGTAATACTGGATCATCATCCATGGTCTTTACCACGAACTCTGACGTTCTTATCGGTCACGATGTTCTTGCTGGTGTTGCTGGAATACAATCTAATACAAGTATCACTGGTGTTGTTACTGCTGCTGGATTAACAACCATAGCATTGAACAATCCAGTTACTCAGAATATTCCATTAGGAACAATTATTGAGTTTGAGCGTGGTGAATCACCAATGACATTTGAGTCTACCTTTACACAGGGTGGATTTGTTGATGATGTTATCATTGCAAACGGCGGATCAGGATTTACAAACGGACAATATTTTGACCAACCTTTACAGGGTGGTACTGGTACAGGACTAAAAGCAAATATTGTTGTTGCTGGTAACGCAGTTACAGAACTTACTGTTACTGATGGTGGTACTGGATATAATGCTGACTTCTCAATTACAGTTGCACCTACAGCAATTGGTGGTGGATCTAGTTTAGTATTAAATGCGAAAGTAAGTACAGTCAATAGACAGTATGCAAACGTTTCTCTTGATATTAACAGGGTTACTGACCTAACAATTTCTGCTGACCTCTACGGAACAATTGGTGTTTCCAGATATAAGAAAGCACAATTCAATATTGGTCAAGCAGGAAACGGATCTGTTGAACTTAAGACAGGTCCTGATAGTGGACTGGATGCTGACTTATTAGATGGACAGCAAGGTAATTACTATACCAATGCAAACCACTTATTCGCTGGACAAGTTCCACAAGATAGACTGGGTGGTATATATGGTATCGACATTAGTGGATCTTCTGCTAACACAATTAGATTACAGACAGGTACTAACAACCCAACCTCTAACCCAAATCCAAACAGTTTTGTTGAAGGTGTTATTGCTAACACAGTATTCAATAGTTCTAATGGATTAGGAACTGCATATCCTTCAGTTAACACAGGTATTGGAACTGGAACATCTACTAAGCACTTAGTTCTAAGTATAAGAAATGGTGCATCTGGTTTTGACGCATCGTTTGGTGGTGTAAGACAACTTGCATTTGCTAATGATGACAACATGTATCTTCGTGGTTCTGGTAACGGAGTCAGCACATGGAATTCATGGGCGAAGGTATGGACATCATTAAGTGATGGTGTTGATTCTGGAATGGATGCTGACAAACTAGACAACAGACAAGGTGACTGGTATCAGAATGCATTAAACATTAACTACGGAACATTATCTGATAATAGACTTCCTAGATTTATTAGTGAGACTAAGTTTAGAGATAAGGTCACGATCAAAGCATTTGCTGGTGATCCTAAGTTTAGAATATATGTCTCAGGTCAAATATTAAATACAGCACCATTTATACCTGGCGATCCTAACAACCCATCTGTAAACCTTTACAATGCTAACGCACAGGGTGTTGGTAGTTTTGTTATCGACAACGTTGTTACTAACGATGATGTTAATGATAACTTCAATGATTTTACAATCTTAATTGGTAGACTTACATCTGGTAACTTTGCTGGTGCTCTAACAGTTGGTACTGCATCTAATAGAGTAGAGTTTGATGACTTTACTATTGAAGATGGTAACACACTAGAGGTTTGTAACTTACATAGTGATGGTGGTGTTGGACAGTTACAACTAGGTAGAAAAGATGGTAACGCAACTACACCTAGAATATTATTCAACTCATCTCAGCTCGCTGCTAGTTACAACGCTAAGATAGAAGCATCAGGTGGTAATGCATCTGCAGGATCTGGTTCTCTTAACGTTGATGTTGTAGATGCTAACGGATTTACAATTAAGAACCAAGTTGTTTGGAACCAAGGTAACATACAATTTGCAAGTTCTAACACACCAAACTATGCTGTACAACGTGATGGATCTGGTAACTTCTCTGCTGGAACAATCACAGCAAACTTAACAGGTTCTGCATCACTTAACGTATTGAAGACTGGTGATACAATGACTGGTTCATTGAACATCACTGGTGGTGGTTCTGGACTTACAGTCGCTGGTATTACAAACCTCAATAATTTCACTAACGTTAATAATGATCTTAATGTTGCTGGTAATTTGTTTGTTGATGTATCTGCTAATGAGGTTGGTATCAATACTACAAATCCAGCATCAACACTTCACGTACAGGGTAATGATGGTATCCTAATTCGCACCAGTAGTAACGCTGTTGGTGCTAAGATTAAATTTAGTGATCATCAAGGAGGATACACTCAACAAGGAACATTCCAGTATAAACATTCAGATGGATCTATTGCTGGTACTCCATGGAACGATGGATGGGAATTGTTTGGTACAGAAGCACTCACTGGATTTAAAGTATTTGGAGATATCGTTGCTGAAAGAAGACTTGGTGTTAATAATAACAATCCAAGTTACACTCTTGATGTTGGTGGTAATGCAAGATTTACTACTGGTGCATATATAGATTCTGCTAATGATAACTCTGGTGCACCAATATACTTCTTAGGTTCTAACTCACAAAGAAACTTTAGAATTGGTAACCAGATTGGTCATAACAATGCGTTTGAGATAACACCATCTACAAACAATGGTGGTCAGAACTGGGATAGCACTCCTGCAATTTATGTTAGAGGTGACAGAAGAGTTGCTATCAATACATCAGCAATATCTGGTGTTGACTCTGAATCAAACACAACTAGAAGTTACTATCTAAATGTTCAAGGTGATATGAACATTAACGGACAGTTGTTCCAGAACAACTCTGAGTTCGTAACATCTAGATGGACAGAAGCAAGTAACGGTAATGACATCTATAGATTATCAAGAGTTGGTATTAACAGAACTAACCCAACATATCAGTTACATATTTCTGGAGATACTAACATAGAGAACGGTGCTCTATACGCCAATGGTGTTAAACAGTGGATCGACTCTTATGGTATATTCAAGTCAAACAGTAACACTGTTGCTGAAAATATAACAATTCCTGCAAACATTAACTGTATTAGTGCAGGACCTATCACCATTGCTAACGGTTATACAGTCACTATAAATAGTGGTGGTAACTGGGCTATTGTATAAAGGAATCGAAAGATGGCAGGTATTTTAAAAGTAGATCAGATCCAAAACACCGCTGGTGTTAATATTATGGATTTGCAAAATGATGAGATAAGAGTGTGGAATGGCAGTGGATATTCATCCATGGCAACTCCTGGTGCTTTGATAAGCATTCAAACATTTACTTCTCAAGATGGTACATGGAACTCCAAGTCAACTTCTGGTGGATCAGGAACTTGGACTAAACCAGATAATTGTGGTCATGTTCTTGTATATGTCACAGGTGGTGGCGGTGGAGCAAGATGTAATGACAACAACTATCGTGGAGCTGGTGGTGGCGGTGGTGCTACTGCTATCAAATACATTGATGTTAGTGGCGTAAACTCTGTAAACTACACATATGGTGGTGGTGGAGGTTATGCTCGTAACGGTGGTAGAGGTGGAACTGGAGGAACTTCATCCTTTGGTAACTACTGTTCTGCTAGTGGTGGACAAGGTGGTCAAACTGATAACCCATATCAGGGAGGTCCTGGTGGATCAGCATCTGGTGGTGATATCAACTTACCTGGTGGTGGAGGAGAAATGTCACATGGTTCAAACAGAGAAGGTGGATCAGGTGCAAGTTTCTGGCATAAACCAGGTGGTTCACATCACTATGCCAATAACCAAGAAGAGATTACTCATGGTCAGTGGGGATCTGGAGGAGGTTATGGTTACTATTCACAAAACGGTTTTGCACATAACAACTGTTATGGTGGTGCAGGCTGTGTTATCGTCTACAATTATACATAATCATGAATCAATCATTAATTAACAAATATACAGGAGAAGTCTTACAAATAGTAAGCGGTGGTACTGATTCCAGATTTGAAGTTCACGAGAATTTCATGTGGGTAACAGGTCCTGATGAAGTTGAAAAAGGTTGTGACTCAGTTGAGTATCGCTACAATATGGGAAGCGGACAGGTTGAGAGAAAACCAGAACCTATTCCTCCATATGATCTTTGTAGAAGAGTTGAGTTTTTTAATTATGAAGAGCAACTAGACATGCTTTGGCACGACATTGATGAAGGTCGTTTGCCAGGTAAAGAAACATCAAAATGGTATGCTCATATTAAAGCTGTTAAAGAACAGTATCCAAAACCATAAATACAATTATAGGAAAGTAGTGTAACCATGTCTCAGTTAACAGTTGGAACAGTTTTAACAGGTAATGCGAGTTTAACGACGCAAGGTCTTAAGCTGCCATCTTTTACAAACTCGAATAGACCAGCATCACCAAACGTAGGTCAGTTAATCTTCAATACATCTGAAGGTAAGGCACAAATTTGGAATGGTTCGGACTGGGATGAAGTTGGTGGTGGTATACCAGAACCAGCAGATGTAACTAGAGGTTCTTATCTAGTATCTGATGGAAGTAATGGTGTTTTCTGGGCGTATCCTGGTCAAACAGTTGCGTCTGCACCTTTAACAGGATTCAGATATAGAAGTTTGATAACACACGGTTATCTGGTGGCGGGGTATAAAGGATCTAATCCTTGGAGAACGGTTAATAAAACATGGCATGCAAATGATATTACTTTCTATTGTGGAGAACAATTAACTAGAGCACTTACTTATGCTGACTGTACATGGAGTGATTACTTCGGGTATGGTCATGGTTGCGTTAACTCTTTCACGGGATCTTCTAACTTTACAGACTCGATCAACCTACACACAGGTATGAGACGAATGTTTGGTACTACAGGATCAAACCCTGGCGGTGGTACTTACTCTCCAACCTCACCATATGGTTGGGAAGGAGACGATCCTAGAGGAGTTATGGGATATACAACTGTTGGTGGTTGGAATATGCCAGTTAACCGAGATAGAAACTCAACTGCTACTGCACAGGTACAACAGTTTGGTTATAACTTAGGTGGAGGTAACTCTGCTGTAGGTAAACTTCACTACTCATCTGAGATCATGTATCAGGTAGGTAACTCACCATCTGGTAATGACCACACTGCATCTTGTGGTGATGAGAATAGATCTTGGGTATCCTTCCGTGGTAGTAGATACTACGTCAATCATTCTAACGATAGTTGGGCTGGTTGGTCATCTAACATGGCTCCTGACGGAGTTTGTAAACCACTTCCTTCTAAGTATGGTCATTTCTACTGTGGAACTGGTAACAATGTTACATCACCTTGGACTAAATACAGTGGATCATCTGGAGCTGGTCTTAAGAACGGAACTAAAGTTCGTGCTTATGGTGAAGAAAACATGATGATGGGACAAGACAAAGGATATATGATGGGACAATATGATGGTCAGCAGAACAACCATACAACTAAGTGGGATTACTCCACTGACGTTGAAACAAATATGCCAGCTGCTACTAGACCAAAAGGACATTATGGAACATCTTCTGGTGGTTGCTGTTCAGCATCCGCTTCTGTAACTGCTAAACGAGCACAATAATGAGATACTTAATCGTCAACGAAAAAGAAATCAATCCAGAACAGTTTGTAAACATGACTGCTTCTGGAGATACCAGACTGCACTACAGCGAAATGTTTTCGTTGATGCACTTCTCATGTGTAGAGGTCAGTGAAACAGTTTTCCAAACTATATCTAAAGAATGGGAACACAAATACTTAGAAGTTACAAAAGCACAAGCATATAACGGATCAAACTTTTTCTCAGAAATTAGACCATATGGTAAAGTTGCTGCGTCAGTTGATTCAGCTGGTTATGCATGGACTCCTGCTAACCCAGTTTTAAAAGTTCCTATCGAACTTACAGATGCAATTAAGAAAGAAGTTGTAGACTTCATGATATATTTTGCAAAAGAAATTATTGAAGATGAATACAACACACGTCTTAAGAATCTTAAGAACACTACAGATTTGGAAGTAGCATCTTGGGAAATCCAAAAGCATGAAGCAAGAGAATGGTTAGAAAATAAAGGACTAGGTGGTAGTAAAACTCCTTTCTTAGATTACCTATCTGCTGAAAGACATATTGACAAAGATACTCTTTCTGCTAAGATACTTGCAAATGCAGAAGCATGGGAAGATAAACTCTCTACAATGCTTGTAGAGTATCAAATCCTAATAAAGAAATTTGAAAGTTGCGAATCTGTATGGGACCTAAATATATTATATGAAGATCACATTGGTATCATGTTGCCTCAAAAGCAAGCGATTGAGATGGGGAGAACAAAATCTGATACTGACTGGGATCGCAAACCAGAGTATGAGGTAGAACCCTATGTCTTTAAATTCTGACGCTAATTTTTCAGATATAATTGCAGACGTAAAAAATATAATAAGTTCAGACACAAACGAAATACATTTATCAAAGTCATTTGTAGACGAGTTCGCACTCACTAAGAAAGACTTTGATGTCTTGTCTGCATCTATGCGTTTCGATAGTGGTATGACAGAGTATGAGTGTGAGCATTTTGTTGCTGATCCTCAATTGACTCCATGGAGAAAAGTTCGTCAAGCATTGATGGAACTAGAAACTAGATATCATGCGTACATGGAGAATAGAAATAGTCTTAGAAAAGCAGAGATTCTTAGGAAAAGATTGAACAGGGACATGCCATTGCTTCCTGACGAACTTGATAGAGAGTTGATGCAAATTGATATGGAAAAAAATGATTATGATATTGGTATTTGGAAAAGAAAACTTAGACAATCTGAACTAGAGTTAAAGTATTTCTTAAATGTTGTTGACAAATATGTTGACGACGAGCATCCTTTAGAGTATTATTGTCAAGAGAATCATCAGGAAGTAAGAATGTATTGGATTGCTCGTATGGGCAAACAAGCTGCAATGGATATTATTTCTTATGGTAGAATTGGTTCTGGTAACATGACTACAATCATGGATATGCCAGAGGAAGATCAGGTAGAAACACTTGGTGTTGCTGTTCAGTATTCTGGTATGATTGGTGGTGGTATTGACAAACTAAATAAAATGATCGCACCTAAGTTACAAGCACAGTTGGCACAGGATGGCATAGTAATGCCTAAACTGTTAGAACATAAATATAGTGGACAGGGTGAAAACCAATACAAATTACAAGGGGACAATGGATAGATTTTTTAATCCAACAAGTAGACATCTTGATCTATTACCTGTAATTCATCATGCTATATGGCAAAGGTATGAATTAGGGGATACAAGTGGTGACAGTGTTACATATCCACAATTAAATCAAGAAAAGTTGGCACAATTAGCAGAAGTACACAAGGGTATCTTAGTAGATAAACCTGGTGAAGAACATTTATATATGGAAGCAGTGATCGTAGATTATGGCAAGTTTCTCGCTACCTCTTAATACTAAATTACCTGAGGATTTTGTAGTAAACCAATTCATTCCTTTTCTACAAGAACATAAGGAATATATCTACGATATCTATTTTACCTGTCGTATGCCACCCTTTACGCAAGATGCAATGGGTGACGTAATTGATGGTGACATCAGAGAGACAACTTTAAATGCTTTGTTTGTATCACAGGAAACTGGGATACCTTTGTCTGCAACATTTAATAATATCCAAGTTCCTCCTACACAAGAGAACTTGGATATTTTTATTGAGAATTTTAGATTCTTGTATGACAATGGTGTTCGTATAGTTACCCTACCACATACAACATGGATGTTGACTGGGCAGATACAGAGAGAGTTTCCAGAATTAAAAGTAAAGAATACTATACTCAGAGAGGTTACTAGACCAAATGAAATTGTAAATCTTGCAAAGGCAGGATTCTATTATATCAATCTAGACAGAGATCTTATGCGTGATAGAGATTCTCTACTTAGAATTAAGAAAGCAAAAGAATATTGTGCATCTATAGGTAAACCTGTCAAGATATCATTACTTTCTAATGAGTGGTGTTGGGGTGGATGCCCGATCATGCCAGAGCATTACCATTATAATATGGTGAGAGAAAAAGATGATCCACAATATTTTAATGATAGTATCAGTAGAGTATCTTGTTCTACATGGGATGAGAAAGATCCTGCTGCATCATTGAAAGCAGCAACTATATCTCCATGGAGAGAAGACTGGGAAGAATTTATTGATCTTGGTATAGATGTATTCAAGATGCATGGTAGAGAAAATGCTATGCGTCTCTATGAGAGTATGTCTATTATTAATAGATGGAAAACTAATGAAAAACTTTTACATCCACAGTTCAATGAATATATTGAAGACGTCTCTTTAGAAGAGAGACCAATTGATATATGGCGAGAGAAAATTAAAAATTGTAAGTTTGATTGTTGGGACTGTAACTATTGTGATTCTGTTGTTCAATCTAGAATGAAAAAGAACGACAGACATTTTGATGATGATATTAAATTAGTATTAGAATCTATTGATAAGGCAGCAAGGAGAGAAAGTAATTTTATAGAGGAAGGATATAAGTATGAAGGTCTGTCATCTAATATAGTGAGACATTTTTTAAATAATTTATTATCTAAACCTGATGCAATTTACATGGAGTTAGGAGTTCATGCTGGTAGTACATTTTATGCTGCTACTATGAATAGAGATGTAGAGTCATTTGCTATAGATAATTATTCTGAGAAAGAAATATCACCTTTTAGAGATGAAGTAGAGGTAGAAGGATATGAAGACCCTAAGAAAATATTCTGGGCAGGACTACAAGAGAAACAATATTTTTGTGCTAAGACTATTCAAGATCTAACTCCTAGAGATTTACACAAACAACCTAATGTAATTTTCTATGATGCAGACCACGATCCACAAGCTCAGTATGATAATCTTACATTCTTAATTCCTGCATTTGCAGACAAGTTTATTCTTGTTGTTGACGATGCAAACTTTATGGGTGTTGTGCAATCATCTGAGTTCTGGATAAAAGAACATAAACTCAATTTATTATTTGAGAGAAAAATACTAACTAAAGTTCCAGAAGATCCTAATGGTTGGTGGAATGGTATACATGTTATGGTATTACAAAAATGAATTCATTTAAACATCAATACATGGTAGTCCATCTTGATGATGATTTCTTTCCACAATTAGAAAAAGCAATAAAACCATATCAAGATTATGAATCAGGTAAGACAGATCAATGGGATGGTAACAAATATCAAGCACAACATAATAAAGATAGAAGTTCAAAGTTATGCTGGATAGACAATGATGAAGTCTATGCAATGATGGATGGTCTTGTGCATTTTGCTAATACAAAATGTGACTGGAATTTAGATGTAAATTTTATGGAACCTCTACAACGTACAAAATATGATGTAGGTGATTTCTATGATTGGCATTGTGATGAGATGGGTTGGACAAAAGGTAAAAGACCTAACAATAGGATACGTAAAATAAGTTTTACAGTTATGTTAAATGATGATTTTGAAGGTGGTGAATTTGAGATACAGACAACTGAAAAAAATGTGGTACAATTAAAGAAGAAAGATGTTATAATATTTCATGCTGATACTCCACACAGAGTTAAACCAGTGACTAAAGGTGTTAGACATTCTCTTGTTGGGTGGACACAAGGACCTGCATATAAATGAGATTTATAAAAGAATATACATTGAGTGATCTTAGTATATGTGATCGTCTTATAGATCTATACAAAGACGCCGATAAAATAGATTTGACTTATGCTGGTCGTGTAGGTGGTGGGAGTGTCATGCCTGAGGTAAAAAAGAGTAGAGATTTTTTTATTGAAGATGCAGGTCCTCTAGGAGAACCTAGTGATTATAAATTTGATTTATACCAAGAAGAGTTAAATGGATTTATTGATAATTACTTGAACTCTTTGACTATTCACAATCAAGAATTTGTAATGCAAAGACTACCACAGATTCAATACTATAAACCAGGTGATGGTTTTTATACTTGGCATGTGGATGCATCAGGATCTGATGGGTGTGATAGAGCATTTGTATACATCACATATCTAAATGATGTTCCTAATGGAGGAACTGAATTCTTTTATCAGGAATATACTGTAGAAGCAAAGAAAGGAAAAACATTAATTTTTCCTGCTGGATTGACACATAAACATAGAGGTGTGATTTCAGAAGAACATGACAAATATATTATAACTGGATGGCTTTGGTGGGTATGAAAATTATAAAGAACTTTTTACCTAAACAATTACTTGACGCATGTGTAGATGACTTTAGATCTAAGTTAAACACTGACTGCTGGTCTTCTAGTAACTTTGCATGGAAACCATTTTTAAGACAAGGTGTTCATGGATCAACTATTGCTACTGCTATTCCTAAAGTATTCAGTGATGAAATATCAAAACATTTAAAACCACATGCACCAGAGTATAAAGAGTTGACATGTAGATATAATGTATGGCAACCAGGTGCTGGTATTGGAGTACACTCTGACACTCATCATTTGTTTGGTGCAACACTATATCTAAATGAACATTGGCATCCAAATGCTGGTGGTTGGTTTGTATGGATGGATCATGCTGATCTTAATTTAGATGAAGATCCAAACAAAACTGATGTTTACAGAGCAGTTTTACCAGAACAAAATATGCTAGTATTAAATGACTGTAGTGAGAGTCACTTAGTAACTACTGTTGCACATGATACACCTGAGTATAGATATACAATTCAGATATGGGGTGATGCATGAATAAACCTCACGTCATTCGTAATGTCTTATCTGAACAAGAGAGAATATCATTATGGGATTACTTTGATCGTAGATCACCATCTATGAATTCACTTGCTACATGGACATTTAATAATGCATCTTATGGACAGGGTGATCCAGTATCATGGCAGCATCCACTAAGAACTGATTTGATATTTACTAAGTGTGCTACTACAGTTAGATTAAAGATAATGAAATTTCTTAGGAGAGATATCAAACTCTGTAAGATACATGCTAATGGACAGACAGCAGGACAGAATACAATGTTTCATAAAGACTGGGAAGAACATAATGTCTGGACATTTATATACTTTAATCAACCACATTGGGATCAGGAATGGGGTGGTGAGTTTGTATGTCAAACACCAGATGACGAGTATCATCACACACCATATGTACCTAATACAGGTGCATTGATTCCTTCTAATTGGTTACACAAAGGACAACCACCTAATACATTAATAGGTAATGAGATTAGAACTACTATCGCTTTCTCATTTTGTGATCCTGAGATTCACGATAAGATAATTGCACAGAATACAAGAAAATGGTATTAGGAATTAAACAATATCCAGTAGATATTGATGGAGATGAACTTATAAATTTTATTGATACTGCTATCAATAATAAAAGTCTTAATCAAAATATTGCACATGTATCTAAACTTACTTTTACTAATGGTAGGGATGATTTCTTAGAGTATGATGAACCTATAATTAAAAAATTAAAATGGTCATTCTATGATGCTTGTTCTAGATATTGGGGTATGGATATATTTGATTTTGAAATAAATTCATGGGTGTATGTAGATTGGAGTGATAACAAAATAGAACCATATATGCATTCACATAATGTAGAAAATCCTTTCACATTATCTGGTATAATGTATGTAAAACTGGGTAAGTCTGAAACTACTATGTTTCCTATGCCAAAAAGAGATCCATATTTTTTACCTAAAAAAGAATTAACTTGGTTTATCTTTCCATCTAACTTACCACATTTACCTGGTAAAGGTGTTGAAGATCAAAGACGATATAGTTTAAGTGCAGATTTATACGCATGATGTACAGTCAAGATAGTTTCTCTTTCCTATCAGAGAAAATGCCACAAAATTTATATCAAGAATTACTTTCTTACACACAGAGAAGAAGGAAGGAAGAGACTTGGAATTATAATGATAAACTTGCTGGTGCATTAGAACAACAGTCAAGTCTATCTGATTGGAGTCCACAGTTTGAAGAATATGTCGTTAGACTATCTACACAGTTATGGTCACAGGTATATCAAACATGCCCGTGGGATTTTCAAGACAGTAGAGATGTAACTCCTTTTATAAAACTGAGAAACCTGTGGGTAAATTACCAGCAACAGTATGAATACAATCCTATACATACACACACTGGTATAGTGAGTTTTGTAATCTTTACAGACATACCATATGGTTCTGAAGAAAGAGAGTCACATAATAGTAATGGTGCGTTTCAATTAGAAGCAGATGTATTGCCAGTAGATAAAACTTGGAATGGTGTGATACTTATGTTTCCATCTACAACCAAACATGCTGTATATCCTTTTAAGTCTACACAAGAAGAAAGGGTAACAGTATCTGGTAACTTGATATGGAATGTGGAGGGTGTAGATGAAGAACATTATTAAAGACAACTGNATCAATCCTAACTACCAAAATCTTTTAGAGAGCACTATGAGATATGATACAGACTTTAGATGGGTGTATCATGATAATCTTAGTGAAGATGGCGAGAGTCAGTTAGTAGGTTTTTCTCATATGTTTATATTGAATGGTAATTCTACAAGTAAATACTCTGGAATGTTTCTTCCATTAGTATTTGAAGCATGTCATAATACAGGTATATCAATATCTAAAGTCATACGTGGCAGATGTTTTTTACAGACGCCAGGTGTGAGAACAAAAGAGTATGATTCTATGCATGTTGACTTACCAGATCCACATTTGGTATGTCTATACTATGCATCAGACAGTGATGGTGACACGTATTTTAGCGAAAGAATGTACGGAGAACCGCTTGCTGAATACCCTATAAATAGTACAGTATCTCCCGTAAAAGGTAGATGCGTTTTCTTTGATGGTCTACGATATCATTCAAGTAGCGTACCCACAAAGAAACCTCGATTCGTAATAAACTTTAATTTCTTACCTTGATAACCATGGATCCAGCACAACTAAAAACTAACTTTGAAGAACAAATTGCTAAGACTGATAGTCAGATAACAGAGTTAGAAACAAATTTAGCAAAAGCAAAAGAATATAAACTAAAACTTGTAGGAGGACTAGAAACTCTAGGTCTTTTAGAGCAGGGAGATGCACCAGCACCTGACGCAGCACCCGCAAACGTTGATCCTTCCTAAATAACTATGAAGGGATTATAGTGGGTAATGGCATCTCCAAGTACAAAAGCAGAATTGATTACATATGCTAAGAGGCAATTAGGTGAACCTGTCTTGCAAGTTAACGTAGATGATGAGCAAGTAAACAATGTAATTGACGACACATTTCAGTTCTTTCAAGAGAATTGTTACAATGGTATGGAGAGGTGTTATCTAGTACACGAGATAACTGCAGATGATAAAACTCGTCTTGCAGCAACTACTGATACAACTAAAGTAGATGCTGGTGTAACTACCACTTGGAAAGAAGCAACAAACTTTATACCTATACCAGCACATGTATCTGGTATTAGTAAGGTATTTGGAATGGTAGGTAACTCTATTCGTTCTAACTTATTTGGTATTGAATATAGAATATTCTTAAATGATTTGTATGCCTTTGGATCTCTTGATATATTAAACTACTATATGACCAAGCAATATCTAGAGACTCTAGATATGGTTTTAAACAATGGTTCATTCCAGCAGTTTAGATATACTCAGCGTCGTGATCGTTTGTATCTAGATATAGATAAAGACTTCTTACAAGAAGGACAGAATCTATTGATAGAGGCTCATCGTATGATAGACCCAGATGATGCAACCGAAATGTATAATGATATATTTGTAAAGAGATATGCTACTTCATTGTTGAAGAAACAGTGGGGTCAGAACTTAATCAAATATAACAATGTTCAACTACCTGGCGGTGTAACACTTAATGGTAGAGAACTTTATATGGACGCATTAGCAGAAATTGAGAAAATCGAAGGTGAGGTTCTCAGTAAGTACGCTATACCACCAATGGATATGATCGGATAAAATGCCTACAAGTCCCTACTTCCCAACTTATCACCAAGGTCACAGTGGCGAACAAACTTTGGTTCAGAATCTTGTGGACGAGCAAATCAAGCTCTTTGGTTCTGACATATACTATCTACCCAAAACAGCTATAACAGATGGCACGTTAGACGAGGTTAGATATACCAAATTCCAAGATCAATTTCAAATTGAAATGTTACTTGTAAACGTAATGGGTTTTGGAGACAATGCAGAATTTATAAGTAAGTTTGGTTTACGTATCACAGACGAAATAATTTTTCGTGTGTCTACAAATAGATGGGATGAAGAAGTAGCGGAACATAGCATGGCTTCAAAACTCACAGTTCCTAGCAGACCTAACGAAGGGGATTTATTATACTATCCTCTTACAGAAGATTTGTATGAAATTAAGTATGTCGGAAAGGAAGAACCATTCTTCCAGTTTGGTAAGATTCAATTTTATGCGATTACTGCAGAACTATACGAGGTTGGTTCAGACGATCTTGCTACAGGTATTGCAGAGATAGATGCTATAGAGGAGTTGTTTGATAGTGCTATTGCTCTGTCTATGGGAGTAGGTGGCACAGGAGACTTTACTACTGGTGAGACTGTTACTGGTGGTACTACTTCTACAACAGCAGAAGTTAAGTCATGGGATAGTTCTACAAGAATACTACAGGTAATCAATAGAACTGGAACATTTGCAGCAAACGAATCACTTACAGGTAATACAAGTAGTGCTGTATGGGTTGTATCAACCTTCGATACACTACAGGATACAAATAGTGAGTACGATGCAAATAGACAAATCGAAGATGCTGCTGACAATATAGTTGATTGGTCAGAAGGTAATCCATTCGGTGAGTTTGGTAATTTTACAGGTAGCATATAATGTTAGGCAATCATTTTTACAACCAGATAGTTCGTAAGAACATAATAGCATTTGGTACACTCTTCAATAATATTACTATGAAGAGTACAGATCCAAGCACTGGTGCTGTATTAGAAGAAATGAAAGTACCGTTAGCATACGGTCCTAAACAAAAATTTATTGTAAGACTAGAAGAAAACACTAGCAACAGAAAAGTAGCAATCACTCTACCAAGATTGTACTTTGAGATGACTAGCATTGACTACGATCCTACCCGTAAAACTTCCCCGATCCAGAAATATAAAACTATTATCAATGACAATGGTGGTGAAGTAAGAGTGCAGTATGTTCCTGTACCATATAATCTATCATTTGAACTTGGTGTAATTGCTAAGTCACAAGACGATGCTCTACAAATTACCGAGCAGATACTACCATACTTTCAACCATCATTCAGTGTTACTCTCAACATGATACCTGATATGAATGAGAAGAGAGATATTGCTGTTGTATTAAACAACGTATCATATGAGGACACATGGGATGACAGTTTCTATGAACGTAGATATATTGTTTACACTCTTAACTTCCAGATGAAGACCTATCTATACGGTCCTTACAACACATCAGATGTTATCAAGAAAGCAATCATACATGAGACACTTGGTGATAGAGCAGTCAACCGTAGAGCAATTACAAGAACATATACACCTAAAGCAAAAACCGATATCAATACTGATGGTGTCATTGATGCAGCAGATGATGCATTGGTCGATGCTGGTGATGATTTTGGATTTAATGAAGGGATTGAATTCTTATGAACCTAGAAGATAATATGGAGGAACTTCTTAACATGGACGTAGAACATGTTGAGAAACCTAACTTGCCAAAAGTGAAATCAAAAGAAGATGATCAACAAAAAGATTATGAATATACTCGTGGTGAATTGTATTCTTTGATTGACCAAGGTCAAGAAGCAGTGAAGGGTGCATTAGAAGTAGCACAGGAGAGTGGTCACCCTAGAGCATATGAAGTTGCTGTGGCAGCAATGAAACATGTTGCAGACATGACAGAAAAATTACAAGACTTACATAAGAAAATGAAAGATCTTGATGAAGAAATAAAAGGTCCTAAGAACGTTACTAACAATGCTATGTTCGTTGGTAGCACTGCTGAATTACAAAAAATGCTTAAACAAATGGGTGGTGGCAAGAGATAACTGCATAAATAAATGCATAGACCCTGACATGGTATATGAGATACAAAGAATTTAAAAGACTCGCTGAGTCTGCCAATGTGCAGGATAACGGAATTTTAGAAGGTGCAGCCTGGACAAAGAAGGCTGGCAAAAACAAAGAAGGTGGACTTAACGAGAAAGGACGAAAGTCATATGAGAAGAGCTAATCCAGGATCTGACCTTAAAGCACCAAGCAAAAAGGTTGGAAATCCCCGTCGCTCATCATTCTGTGCTAGAATGAAAGGAATGAAAAAGAAATTAACTTCAAAGAAAACTGCCAGTGATCCTGATAGTAGGATCAACAAATCACTAAGAGCTTGGAATTGCTAACAAAGCGTAAACTACACTATCTTTTTGACTATAATTATAGTATAATAACTGTAGAACTATGCGTTTTAATAATGGCGATATCCATTGTCTAATACGAGCTTGTCTAATCGCTCAAGAACAGACAGGATCTGAGGACATATGGGATAGATATGCCGACTTGATAGAAAAACTTAGAGTTTATTCTGATCAAGTTTTATCCCCATCTGAATCATGAAAATAAAAACAAGATTTGAAACTTTCTCTGAGAGAGAAAGGCAGATGCTTGCAGAAGCAATCTGGAGAAGACAGAGAAGTTATATTGCTGGCGATAAACTGTTTAACGAGTATGGGAAAATGCTGTCAGAAGTCCTAGATAAAATGGACTATATGCCAGGCAGAGTAGTATAAATACCTATTAATATTATGTTCAGTAAAGAATTAAAAGAAGCAACTAAGGAGTCTCATTCCGCAGCAGAAAATACAAAGTTTGTTGCAGGATTTCTTAGAGGTGTTGTTGACCCTGAGGAGTATCGTAAACTCATTGCCAATTTCTGGTATGTTTACAGTACTATGGAAAGACTAATTCATGATGCTGATGACCCAACTGTAAAAGTATTACAGGGATGGCAATCACAACTTGATCGTAGTCAGGCATTAGAAAAAGATCTATTATATTATTACGGTCCTTATTGGAAAGAACAAATAGGTCCTTCACCAGCATGTGATACCTATTGTTTTAGACTTAGTGAATTAGCACAGCAAGATCCATATCTTCTGCTTGCTCATCATTATACTAGGTACATAGGTGATCTATCAGGTGGACAAATTCTATGTAAAATAGCAAAGAGTGCACTTAATCCTCCTGCGGGAGAAGGTCTAAACTTCTATGAATTTCCTGAGATTCATGATGCAAAAGAATGGAAGACAAATTACAGGGCAATACTTGATGTATTAAATCTAAATCAATCACAGAAGAATGCTATATTTGCTGAAGCAAACTATGCATTTAGATTGAATATGTACATGTTTGATGAGATCAAATCTGAAGATCCATACCCTGCATTGACAGCACTTAAAGGTTTCTGGAAAGTAATTACTGGTTCCATTACCAATTAACAAAAATGAAAAACTTACCAATTAAATCTACCTGTGTAGTATTTGGTCTAATAGTAGGAACAGCAGCGTTCCTTATACCACAAGCGTGGGCACATCCTATATTAGTGTAAATGTTTAATACTTTATTATTTGGAGTTGGGTTATCTCAATTTCACCTCAGTGATATTGATAACGAAAAATTATCTAATTTTAAAGAGCAAAGATATTTGGATACCTCTGATCCATTATTATCAGAGTTAAATTCTCGTATCTTAAAAGAAGGCAAACATATTTTAAACTCAACTTGCACAAGTAAAGAGTTATACATTAAAAAAATTTGGTGTAATTATAATATCAATAAAGATATAGAAGAACCACACAATCATAGAAATAGTTTTTTGTCTGCTATTTACTATCCACTATCTACAGATGGAGTGATACAATTCTTTTCTCCATTCTCCGATTATTTTTTATCACAAGTTCCTATTGAAGATGTATATGACATGAACTGTTACAACTCTAGTTTCTATGAGTTACCAGTTAGATCTGGAGACTTATTAATATTTAATTCGATGCTCTATCATAGAGCGAAACTATCCAGTGATGAAAGGATATCTATAGCATATGATATTAATATCAAATCATGGTAGTATGGGGAGTCATATGGATGGTTGGTATACTGGTCGCAATAGTGACTTGGTACATCTACTATATACTAAAGATGTCATTTATGGAGATGAACGATGGGAGCGATGACACCACCAAGTAGGAAATCCTGCTACAATTTTAGAGTTACGGAGATAAATCGTGTTGTTGACGGCGATACTATTGATGTCACCATTGATCTTGGGTTTGACTTATACAAGAAAGAAAGAGTTAGAGTTGCAGGAGTTGATACGCCAGAGAAAAGAACAAGAGATCTGGAAGAAAAGGCATTGGGAATAGATGCTACTAATTGGTTGAAACAAAAACTTGAGGATACAATTGATGGAGAATATGAACTTACTATACGCACTGAACTTAAAGGCGGGGTTGGTAAGTATGGNCGNTTGCTTGGTTGGTTATATGTGGGTGATGAGGAAGTTTCATTAAATGAAGATATGATTGAAGAAGGTTATGCTTGGGCATATGATGGGGGTACAAAACAAAAAGACTTCGAGGAACTTCGTAAAATACGAAGGTCTTTCGGTACACTTAATGAATAACTATTATGAAAAGTAGAATGATTGAAGCTCTCAAAGCATCTGCTAATGGAGAGATTAAAAAACACCTAGTTAATATTGATGTTTACTTACACAATCCTGTTGGTATTGGTGAGCACTCTAATATTATGGATGCTGTTACACAGGAACTAGATGCAATTTCTAAACAGCACGATAGGTTAGAAGTATTAGAAAAATATGTAGAAGGTAGAGAAAAAAATAACTGCTTCAAATACTCATGAACATAGAAGATCCTATTGATGATTGGAATATCCATTTAGAGATTGGCATTACTGATGCTAGAACAATGCATCGTCTAATTGCTTTTGCTCTAGAGAATGGATATGACAAGGATGATAAAGTATATCTAGAGGAAATGAAGAGTCAATTTTATGCTATGTTATTAGAATACTCTTTTACTCATATAGATCATGAATGACATAACCATATTCATATTTGGTATTATGTTTGCATCAGTTGTTGGTGCAACCTTTGCATTCATGTGGAGGATGACAGGTGCTGTATTAGAAGATGTAAGGAAACCACAGAAAAAAATGCATCCTGAGATGAAAGAGGTGCAAGATGGAGATGAATTATTGGTGTTTAAGGGATTAGAAGACCCTGACGATAAATAAGGTATGGCAACTAATGATGTATATCTAGGTAATCCCAACCTAAAGAAGGCGGGTACACCTATACAATTTACAAAGAAGCAAGTACAAGAATGGATCAAATGTAAAAAAGATCCAATATATTTTGCTACCCATTATATAAAAATCATCTCACTTGATGAAGGTCTAGTTCCTTTTGACATGTATGATTTTCAAAAAAGAATCTTACAGGACTTTCATGAAAACAGATTTAACATTGCTAAACTCCCTAGGCAGACAGGTAAGAGTACGACTGTCGTGGCTTACCTTTTATACTATGCTATTTTCTATGACAGCGTTAATATCGGTATACTCGCTAACAAGGCAAGCACTGCAAGGGAACTACTTGGAAGACTCCAACTAGCATATGAGAATCTACCGAAGTGGATGCAACACGGTATTTTAGTATGGAACAAGGGTAATGTCGAACTCGAAAACGGATCAAAGATATTGGCTGCTTCTACATCTGCTAGTGCAGTTAGAGGTATGTCCTTCAACATTCTATTCCTTGACGAGTTTGCATTCGTCCCTAACCATGTCGCAGAACAATTCTTTGCATCGGTATATCCTACTATTACTTCTGGTAAATCAACTAAAGTCATAATCATATCCACTCCTAATGGCATGAACCACTTCTATAAGATGTGGGAAGATGCTAGAAACGATAAGAACGGTTATATAACAAACGAAGTTCATTGGTCACAAGTACCTGGCAGAGATAAGAAGTGGAAAGAAGAGACGATAAAGAATACATCTAAGAGACAATTTGCACAAGAGTTTGAATGCGACTTCTTGGGGTCTGCTGATACACTTATCAGTCCATCAAAATTACAATGCATTCCGTTCAATGACCCAATTAATTCAAATGCAGGACTTGACGTTTTTGCGAGAGCAGAAGAGGATCACGAATATATTATTACTGTCGATGTTGCCAGAGGAATTGGTGGCGACTATTCTGCTTTCATCGTGTTTGATATCACCACTCTCCCGTACAAGATCGTTGCGAAGTACAGAAATAATGAGATTAAACCTGTACTGTTTCCCTCGGTCATCTTTCAAGTAGCAAAGGAATATAACAATCCTTACATACTTGTTGAGGTAAATGACATAGGAGACTCGATAGCAGCAACACTTAACTATGATCTAGAATATCCTAACGTACTCATGTGTGCTATGAGAGGTAGAGCAGGACAGATAGTAGGACAAGGATTCTCAGGAACAAAGACACAGTTAGGTGTAAAAATGAGCATCACTGTCAAGAAGATTGGATGTGCCAATCTAAAAGCAATTATAGAAGAAGATAAATTAACGTTTACCGATTTCGATATTCTTCAAGAACTTACTACATTCATACAAAGAAAACAAGCATGGGAAGCAGACGAAGGTTACCATGATGACCTTGTTATGTGTATGGTATTGTTTGCATGGTTAGTCATGCAAGACTACTTTAAAGAAATGACTGACCAAGATGTCAGAAGAAGAATTTATGAAGAACAACGAAATCAAATAGAACAAGACATGGCACCATTTGGTTTTATAGATGATGGTCTAGGAGATGACACATTTGTAGACGCCGATGGATCTTTCTGGTATGGAGATAAAGAAGAAACAGTTGATTATATGATTCCTGATCTGTGAAAAAGAAAAAGAAATGTAAAAAATGGAAATGTTCAAAATATAAAGGAAAAAAATGTAACTGCGGTAGAATACTATGATGGATCTTGATAGTCAATTTGAGTTAGAACATTTACTATTCAAAGATAGAAGATGTAGAACTTGTAATCAGATCAAGAATCTACTGGAAGATTTCTACATGTCAAGAAAACAAAAGAAAGGTTTACCATCTGCATATTCTTACGAGTGTAAGGATTGTACGATCAAAAGAATAGTAGCAAAAAGAAAGAGTAAAAAGAAAATAAAGGAAGGTCACTATCCAGACTGGTAGGGTGTTCGTGTGTTGTTTCCCCTGTGGAGGGATAGAAATATCTAAATACTTCTAGATAAAATGATATCTTAGAGGTAAAATTAAATGGCAAGTCAAGTCTCGCCTGGTGTTGTTATTAGAGAACGTGATCTATCTACTGGTGTTTTGACTGGAGTATCTGGACTTCGTGCTGGAATCGCTTCATCATTTCGCAGTGGACCTGTAGGCAAAATTACAAATATAGGGTCTGAAAGAGAATTAATTAATACTTTCGGAGCACCAGCTGAGGCAAACGCTGCAGACTGGTTAGTAGCATCTGAGTTCCTCCGCTATGGTGGTCAACTCGCTGTTGTTCGTGCAGCAACTGGTGTACTCAACGCAACTTTAGATGGTTCAGCAGTATTAGTTGGATCAAAAGAAGATTATGATGCTGGTGCTGGTTCATCAGAAAAGTTTATTGCTCGTACTGCTGGTGCAGACGGAAATAATCTTCACGTTGTTATCGTGGACAGAGGTCCTGATTTCACAATCGTAAAAACTGGACACGGTTTAAGTGTTGGTGGTACATACACTGATGACGCTGCTGTTGGACATGAGGTTGTAGAAGTTGTTGACGCAAACACAGTTAGAATTATTCAAGGAACTGCTGCTCCTACTCCTGCATCTGGAGATACATCAACAGCATTCACTGTTTCAGATTGGAACGCCACTCAAATTGGTACAACTGGTTTAACATATAAAGAAGTAGGTCCTAGACCTGGTACTTCCGCATTTGCATCAGAGCGTTATGTTTCATATGACGAGGTACACGTTGCAATCGTTGATACATCAACTAACACAATTGTCGAGAGAATGACATATCTCTCTAAGATATCTGACGCTAAGTCTCCAGAAGGTTCTTCAACTTACTGGAAGGATTACGTCAACGAATTCTCTGGATATATTTACGCTAGTGCATTAACATCTGCTGAGTTCACAACTCTTGGTGATGATCCTGGTGCTGCTGTTGCATCTTATGGTGCTACTGCTGCTGGTCCTAAAGAAATTGCAAGAATTCTTAAGACTGCTGGTGGAGCATTATCAGGTGGTACTGATGATTACGCATACACTACAGGAGAGATTGTTGCTGCATATACACAGTTCCAAGACACAGAAGAAACAGACCTAGACTTCGTTCTTATGGGCGGATCAATGGGTTCTGAAGCAGATACAAAAACTAAAGCGGGTGGTGTTGCTGCTGTAGCAAATACAAGAAAAGACTGCATCGCATTCATCTCACCATGGAATGGTGCTCAAGTTGCTACATCTGGTGGTTCTGCACTAACTCCTGCACTTCAGTTATCAAAGACTCTTGAGTTCTTTGAAAGTATTGGTTCTAGTTCTTATGTCGTTAAGGACAGTGGAATCAAATACACATACGATAGATTCAATGACAAATACGTTTACATTGGATGTAATGGAGACATTGCTGGTTTATGTGTTTCTACTTCTACTATTGGTGACGACTGGATTTCTCCAGCAGGAACATCAAGAGGTGGATTACAGAATGTAGTTAAACTTGCATTCAATCCTAACAAAGCAGCAAGAGATGATCTTTATACTGCAGCAATTAACCCTGTTGTAGCATTTCCTGGTGCAGGTCCTATCCTATTTGGTGACAAGACTGCACTTGCTTCTCCATCTGCGTTTGATCGTATCAACGTAAGACGTCTCTTCCTTAACATAGAGAAGAGAGCAAGAGCACTTGCAGAGGGTGTATTATTTGAACAGAACGATAATGTAACTCGTTCAAGTTTCAACGCTGCACTTAGTGGATACTTAAGTGAAGTTCAAGCACGTAGAGGAGTTACAGACTACTTAGTTGTTTGCGACGACACAAACAATACACCAGAAGTCATTGACAGAAATGAGTTTGTCGCAGAAATATTTGTGAAACCAACTCGTTCTATCAACTATGTAACCGTGACCGTTACAGCAACGAAGACAGGCGTATCATTCGCCGAAGTCGTTGGTAGATAATTAAACAAGAGGTAAAAACAAATGGCAACTAACAACGTATCTTCGTTCCTTCAAGTTATTGGTCAAGGCGTTAAGCCTAATATGTTCAATGTGGACATCCAATTTCCTGCTGGTTTCAGTGATGCAACAATCAATGATTTAGCAGGAGGAGACCTAGCATCTGACGGTGCTGGTGCTCTTATGGGAAAAGAGTTGACTTCAATTCTTTGTAAGTCCGCAGCACTACCAGGATCTAACTTGGGTGTAATCGAAGTTCCTTTCAGAGGTAGAACAGTTAAAATCGCTGGTGATCGCACCTTCGATACATGGACTGCTACATTCTTTAACGATAAAAACTTCAAGATCCGTGCTCTATTTGAGTCATGGGCAAATGAAATCAATACTCACGCTGGTAATACTGCTGAGAGATTTCTTCCTGATAATGGTGGAGATGGTTACATGGCAAATCTATTTGTCACACAACTAGAAAAAGATGATACAGAGGGTGGTTCTGCAATCAGAACATATCAATTGCATCATTGCTTCCCAACTAACGTTTCTCAGATTGATCTTGCATATGATAGCAACGATCAGATTGAAGAATTTACTGTTGAATGGCAGTACTCTTACTTCACTGCTGAGAAGGCAAAAGGTGGATCACAAGCACCAGCATCAAGTAGAACTGATATCGCTAACGGAAAAGTCATATAATTAACTCTGCTAAATATAAGTAAGAGAACTATTATGACTAGGTAAATGAGTCAATTATTTGGATTCCAAATACAACGTAAGGAGGGAAAGAAGGGTCAGTCCCCTGTCCCTCCTAATGCTGAGGAGTCGATTGCTGTAGCAGCAGGAGGCTACTATGGAACATATGTGGACACGGATAATCAAGCTCGTAATGAGTATGAGATGATCCGTCGTTATCGTGATATGGCACTACACCCAGAGTGTGACAGTGCAGTAGATGAAGTAGTAAACGAGTTTGTTGTGAGTGATGCTCATGACACTCCCGTTGAAATTAATTTAGATAATCTTGATGCTGGAATGGGTATCAAGAAAAAGATAAGAGATGAGTTTGAATATCTCAAAAGACTTTTAAACTTTGACAATCGAGCACATGAGATTGTCAGATCTTGGTATATTGACGGAAGATTATATTATCATAAAGTTATAGACCTAGAGAATCCTAAGAAAGGTATTACGGAACTTCGTTATATTGATCCTATGAAGATCAAGAAGGTTCGTCAGAAACTTGACCAGAAAAAGAACTTAGATTCTTTACAAAGACAAGCAATAAAAGGTACAGCACTAGAGTACGAGTACGGAACATTTGTAGATTACTACCTCTATAATCCGAAAGGTTTTTATAAAGGTGGTGTTTTAGGACCTGTTGGTGACATGTCATTGTCACAAGGTGTCAAGATGGCAATAGATTCTATTACATTCTGCCCTTCTGGACTACAAGATTTAAACAAGAGAATGACTCTTGGTTTCCTACACAAGGCAATCAAGTCTCTAAATCAACTTAGAATGATCGAAGACTCTCTAGTTATATACAGACTTTCTCGTGCACCAGAGCGTAGAATATTCTACATTGATGTAGGTAATCTACCTAAGGTAAAAGCAGAACAATATCTCCGTGACGTCATGTCTCGTTATAGAAACAAGTTAGTATATGACGCTAACACAGGAGAGATGAGAGATGACAAAAAGCATATGAGTATGCTCGAAGACTTCTGGTTACCACGTAGAGAAGGTGGCAGAGGAACAGAGATTACTACATTGCCAGGCGGTCAGAACCTAGGTGAGTTAAAGGATGTTGAGTATTTTAAAAAGAAATTATACAACAGTTTGAACTTACCCCCATCTCGTCTTACAGATGACAACAAAGGATTTAATCTTGGTAAGACAACAGAGGTTCTCCGTGACGAACTTAAATTTACTAAGTTCATTGGTCGTCTCCGCAAAAGATTTAGTGAGATGTTCCAAGATATGCTTAAGACTCAACTCATTCTAAAAGGAGTTATCGCTCCAGAAGATTGGGAAGATATGAAAGAGCATATACAGTATGACTTCTTATTTGACAATCACTTCAATGAATTAAAGAACATTGAGATGTTCAACCAACGCATAGCAACTGTCACACAGATGGATCCTTTCGTTGGCAAATACTTCTCCGTGGCACACGTTCGTAGGGAAGTTCTTGGTCAAACTAATCGAGATATGAGAGAGTTAGATAAGGAGATGCAGCAAGAGATTGATCAAGGTCTTGTTATGTCACCACAAGATGTGAATACATTTGACACTATGGATCGTCAGAACACTGCATTTGCTCCAGAAATTCAAGCACAACAGGCTGATGATGCTGTAGAAAGGGAGTTAGATAAGGAGAAACGTGCACCTAAACCACCAGTCTCCGCATCTAAACCAACGAATAATAATAAATAATAAATGCTACAAGAATATTATGACTGAAAATCCAGATGTTAACAAAGAACTTGGTGCTGTAGATATTGTCGATAAGATTGACAATAACCAACGAGCATCTGCAATTGATGCAATCCATGACATGTTATTTGGCAAAGCTTCTCAAGCAATGGCAGATTACAAGAAAGTGGTTGCTAATACATTCTTTGACGAACCAACCGAGACAGAGATACCAAACAATGAAACTGATAACGGAAACGATTGAAGACGTTAAACTCATAACAGAAGAGAAAAACGGAAAGAAACTTCTTTATATTGAAGGAGTGTTCTTACAATCTGAGTTAAAAAATCGCAATGGTCGTATGTACCCCTTCCCTGTTCTTGACCGTGAGGTTAAGAGATACAATGAGGAGTATGTAAAATCAAAACGTGCTCTCGGTGAACTTGGACATCCCGATGGTCCTACTATCAATCTTGATAGAGTATCCCATAGAATTACNTCACTCAAAGCAGAGGGAAATAATTTTATTGGTAAGGCACAGATCCTAGATACACCAATGGGTAACATCGCTAAGAACTTACTTGGCGAAGGTGTTCAGTTAGGTGTTTCCTCACGTGGTATGGGAAGCATCGACAAGACAGAAAGTTGCAATGTTGTGCGTGATGACTTCATGCTCACCACTGCTGCAGATATAGTAGCAGACCCCTCCGCACCCGATGCTTTCGTTAATGGAATCATGGAAGGTAAAGAATGGGTTTGGTGTAATGGTATACTAAAGGAAACTGAAGTTGCTAAATATAAAAAGATAATGAGTGACGCAAGTCGCCGTGATGTAGAGGCAAAAACGCTCCAAGTTTTTGAGCATTTCCTCTCAAATCTTTGATTCTATAAATAATTCATATCACTATACGGAAAATTATTAAGGTAAACTCTAATGTCAGATAAACTTAACGAAAAATTTGAGGAGTTTGCTACCGAGCAAAAAGTGACTATCGTGGAAGGCGACCCTATGCCGACTGTTTCCGCAAACGTCATACCAGGCACAGGTAGCGAACCATCTCAGGTTTCTGATGCACAGACATCAAATGGTGGCGGGAAAGATCCTATGCCTACAGTTGATGCTGGTAAATCATATGGACAATCTGCTCCTGCAGATTTAGGTGGTACATCCACTACTCCTAATGAGCACGATGATGATGGAGAAGAGAATCCAGGTGCTAAGGCAGCCGCTCCTGTAGGAGACAAGGCAGCACAAAGCGATGGATCTGCTCAGACATCTAACATTGGAGATGCTGGTGATCAGGGTACACAACCTACAGTCGGTGCAGATGCTGCATACGGAACTGGTACAGGTTCTGCTGTAACCTATCCAATCAAACCATCATACGAAGACCTTGATGTCTCCGATGATGTCAACGCCCTATTAGAGGGAACAGAACTCTCAAAAGAGTTTGCTGAGAAAGCGAAGACTATCTTTGAAGCAGCAATCAAAGCAAAACTCAATGAAGAGTACGACAAGCTTGTAGAACACTTTGCTACAGAACTCGATAAGCAAGTAAACGCTGCTAAGGCAGAGCTTTCCGAGGAAGTAAATGGCACAGTAAACTACGCCATAGGTCAATGGATGGAGCAAAATCAAGTTGCTGTTGACCGTGGAATAAGAAATGAGATCACCGAAGACTTCATTGCAGGTCTTAAGGGTCTCTTTGAGGAGCACTACATTTCTATCCCAGACGAGAAAGTGGATGTGGTAGAAGGTATGGCTGACTCTATTCGTGAAATGGAAGCCAAGCTTGACGAACAGGTCAAAGCTAATGTGAAATTACAATCCCGTCTAAATGAGACTGCAAAAATAAATGTCGTGAACCAAGTTTCCGACGGATTGGCAGATACTCAAAAGGACAAACTCGCTGCTCTCGCTGAGGGTGTTGAGTTTACAACTGAGGAGGAGTTCTCTAAGAAAGTGAAAACTATCAAAGAGTCTTACTTCACAGAAAAAACTGTAACACAAAGTGAGGTTGCAGACGAAACTCCAGTAGAGGGAGCATCAGATAAGGATATTAGTCCAGCAATGGCACAATACCTTGATGCTATGAATCGCTGGAACTCATAATATAAACCTATTTTTTCTTAATAAGAGCAAATGTTTAACTCAAAAGCTCTAACAGAAAAGTGGTCACCTGTTCTAAGTCATGAAGGTGCTGGCACCATCAAAGACAATTATAGAAAAGCTGTTACCGCTGTTTTGTTAGAAAATACAGAGGCTACACTAAGAGAAGAGCGTGGAATGATCAATGAAGCATCCAACACAGTTGGTGCCATTGGTGCAGACGGTCTCTCTGGTTCTGGTCTTACAACAAAAACAGGTGGTCTAGCTGGTTTCGATCCAGTGATGATTAGCCTCATCCGTCGTGCTATGCCTAACCTAGTAGCATACGACATCTGTGGTGTACAACCAATGAGCGGTCCTACAGGACTAATCTTTGCAATGAAGTCACACTATCAGCAAAACGGATCTGCACTAAGAGCTGGAAACGAAGCACTCTTCAACGAACCAGATCCTAACTTCTCTGGTAACACACAAGGACCTGCTGCATTCAACGACCCTGCATCTCCTCTTGGAGACGGTGGTACAACTGATGCTAACCCAGGTTTACTTAACGATACATCTGGTGGTGGTACAACTGCTGGTAACTACGAGCGTACTGCTGGTAATATCGCTAGAGAAGATGCTGAAGTTCTAGGTTCTGGATCTACTCTCTTTAACGAGATGAGCTTCAGTATAGAGAAGACTTCTGTTACTGCTAAAACAAGAGCACTAAAGGCAGAGTACACTCTAGAACTAGCACAAGACTTGAAAGCAATTCACGGTCTTGATGCAGAGCAGGAACTTGCTAACTTACTATCAAGTGAGATCCTTGCTGAAATCAACCGTGAGGTTGTTAGAACTGTATATACAGTTGCTAAGTCAGGTGCACAAAACAACGTTGCAAACGCTGGTGTATTTGATCTAGACGTAGATAGTAATGGAAGATGGTCAGTTGAGAAATTCAAAGGACTTATGTTCCAAATCGAAAGAGATGCAAACGCAATCGCACAGCAAACTCGTAGAGGAAAGGGTAACTTTATCCTAACATCTGCTGATGTTGCAAGTGCCCTTGCTATGTCTGGTACTCTAGACTACTCTTCTGGTTTAACAGGTGCTGGTGGTCCTTCAATTGGTGAAGTAGACGACACAGGTAACCTTTTAGTTGGTACAATGAATGGTCGCATTAAAGTTTATGTTGATCCTTATTCAGCAAACGTATCTAATACACACTACTATGTTGTAGGATACAAAGGTACATCACCTTACGATGCTGGATTATTCTATTGTCCATATGTTCCCCTACAGATGTTAAGAAGCATCGACCCATCTACCTTCCAGCCCAAGATTGGCTTCAAGACTAGATACGGTATGGTTGCTAACCCATTTGTACTTAACGGAAGCACTCCTGATGCTGAAGCTCTTACACACGGTAAGAACCAGTACTACAGAAGAGTTAGAGTTGCTAACTTAACATAGTCCAAAAATTGGTAATGCGTGTTACCAAAATATGGAAAATCCCCCAACATTGTTAGGGGACACACACAGGGATCCTACGGGATCCCTTTTTTTATGCTTAAATAGTATTGTAGGTATACAGAAAAAACATGAACGGTAGACTCGATAAAGTCGCCATGACCAATAGGCTCATGCAACTCAAAAGAGAACTGCATTACAAATGTGAAATTGGTGAAAAGGGCAATAGGTATTGTACAGGTGCTAACGAGTATCTAAACAAGACCCTAGATGTTCTGGATGAATATTGGCAGTAATCCAAATTCTTTGTTATAATAAAATTACTAAATTACAATCATGGTCTTATCTCAGTACGGTAGAGATTTACTCTCTAAAAAACCAAAACAAAAACCTCCAACTAAAAATTCTTTTACAACCAAGAAGCAAACTATGGTTAGTAAAGAAGAAGTTAGTGAGATGATAGATTTTGCTATCAACCAACACAATAGAAATGCTGGTCAGATTAGCATGGTTCTTGGATTTGCATTCATGGCACTGTTCGCCGATGGTCTGTTTAGAACTCTAGGACTGATACCTCCTTTCATGGGTATTGATGTAAGTATTGTAAAAGACGTAGTAGAAGCAATTAAAGATCAAGTAGTAACTCAATTATAACTCGATAAATAATAAGTAGTCGAGATATTAACATGCCTTTAGGCGGAGCAGATTGGTACAAAGAACAACCAACCAATAGGAATTTTTTAAACCCTATTGGTTTTATCCTTAAACTAGAAAAGTTTGAAGGAGTAGACTTTTTTTGTCAATCAGCAAATGTTCCTGATATTAATATGCCTTCAACACAGGTAGCAAGTCAGTTTAGAAACTTGCCCATCATACCTGGCGGAGGAGTAGAGTTTGGTGATTTATCAATAACATTTATTGTAGATGAAGATTTAAAAAACTACAATAGTATATACAAATGGATGCGTGACAATGGTAATGCAGATCAGATGGCACGTTCTACACCAGAGAAGGACATACTTACCAACGGACAATTATTAATTACTACCAGTGCATACAACCCTGCATTTGTGGTAGATTTTCAAAATTTATTTCCTGTAGCACTGACAAATTTGCAATTTGATGCTACAATAGGAGATGTAGAATACATTACTGCTAACGTAACATTCAAACATCAGCAGTTCTTCCTACGTGATAAGACATTTAAGAAAATATGAATTTTGAATCTCTTCGTAATAAATTTCAAAAACTAAGAGAAGACTGGGCAGAAGATAGTCATGTAGACTTTCAATTTAAGAACAAACAATATAGTGCTGACCTAGGGCAACTCGCATTAGACATCCCTTTCCAACACAATAAATACTTAAACCATTACACTGACATATCACAGATTAAGACTTCTTTAGAGTTTGAAATTCGTAAATTAGTAAAGGAAAAACGTGAGTATTATTCTGGTGAAGCAGATGCTAAGACGTATGCTTCTAAACCATTTGGATCTCATATAAAAACAACTGAAAAGATGAAGGTCTATCTAGAGTCTGATGATGAGATCATCAACCTAGAAGCAAAGATTAAGTATCTAGATCAGATGCTATACTTTCTAGATCAAGTTATGAAACAAATTTCAAACAGAGGTTTTCAAGTGAAGAGTGCCATTGAGTGGGAGAAATTTGTTAATGGACAATAATGACACATCTTACAGTAAAGAAAAAGAATGAAGTTTATATAACTATTCATTCTGATGAGGAGTACGTCCATAGAGAATTAGCGGACTACTTTACATTTGAAGTTCCAGAAGCAAAGTATTTAAAAAAGAATCCCAGATACAAATACTGGGATGGAACCATACGTCTATACTCCCCTGCTACAGGAGATTTGTATCATGGGTTGTTAGATCATCTACAGGTATGGGCAGCAGAAAAACAATATATTGTAGAGTATGAAAAGAATGATTGGTACGGAGACATAAGTCAAGACAATAAGTTAGTCTCATTACCAGCAGTAAAACAATACATGAAAAAAATCTCTAAGATAGAACCTAGAGATTATCAATATCATGCTGTCTATGAAGCAATAAAGAACAATCGTAAGTTGTTACTTTCTCCTACGGGATCTGGAAAATCCCTCATGATCTACTCCATAGTCAGATACTATGCTGCCACCGCAAAGAAGATACTTATAGTCGTCCCAACTACATCCCTCGTTGAGCAGATGGTCAATGATTTTATTTCTTACGGGTGGAA
>FUFK010056839.1_pt1 | contig 71231 bp, 70 predicted proteins | sample 1021851 | NCBI WGS metagenome assembly FUFK01 (sample SAMEA51879418, study PRJEB19060) | metagenome | reverse complement strand
AGGTCCTCGTCGTAGGGAACGGGAATCTCGATGAGTGAGTAGGTCCACCCTTGCGACTGGTTCGCCACCGATTGGATCTGGCCGTTGCGGATGTACCAGACCACCCCCATAAAGTCGCGAATACGCGTGTACCGCAGGGCGGTCTCTTCCACCTCCCCGAGCACGATTCCGCCGAGTTCCACCGTGTCTCCGATTCCCATCTGATCCTCAAAGATCATCGAGATGCCGTTCAGGTAGTCCGCGATGTAGGTCTGGGCTCCGAAGCCGAGGACGGCGGAGATGACGGCGCCGCTGGCGATGAGGGGAGCGATGTTCACGCCGAGCGTGCTCAGAATCATCATCACGGCGATCACCCAGATGGTGATGGTCAGGGCGTTCTTCGCCAGTGACCCGAGCGCGTGAGCCCGTTGGCCCTGTCGGTCCTCCATGAGTGTGGTCGCGAGTTCATCATCGTCCGCGCCACGCAACTGACCCGCGCGCCTTTTTGGCGCGCGGCTGGCGACGGCAAGAACAGATCGACGAATGGCGCGGCCACCGATCCATTGCGCGACAAACGCCATGACGAGGATGATCACGATCCGAAGGGCCGCCCCGGTCAGACCAGCTGAGAAGATGTCCTCGATCAACTCCTGAATATCGCTCATGTCGTCCCCACCTGCGGCCTGAATGGTTGTCGGGCCCTAGCCTTCCATGCCTGTCCAGTGGGCGAGAAACGCCAGTGTGTCCGCCGTTTCTTCCACCGCGGCATCAAGTTTGCGTGCACCGTGGCCGACGTTGCCCTCCGAGCGGAGAAGAATCGGCCGTGATCCGGATGTGGCGAACTGAACTGCCGCACACATCTTGCGGCCGTGCATGGGATCCGTGCGGGTGTCGTTATCGAACACGGCGAACATCGTGGCCGGATAGTCGGTGCGGTCGACCACGCGGTGGTACGGGGAATACGCATGCAGCCAACCGAACTGTTCGGGGTCTTCGGGGTCTCCGTACTCGACCGTCCACGTCGGGCCGAGTTCGCTAGTCGTGTAGCGGATCATGTCCAACAAGGGGGCGACACACACGACGGCGTTGAACAGCTCCGGTTCCTGCGTCAGGGCGGCACCGACGAGCAGACCGCCGTTGGAACCCCCGTAGATACCCAACTGCTGAGGGGTCGTCCACCCTTCGGCGCTGAGGTACCGCGCCGCTGCGTGAAAGTCGTCGAAAACGTTCTGCTTCTTATCGAGCATGCCGTCGCGATGCCATTGCTCACCCTCGTCACCGCCTCCACGCAGGCATGCGACGGCCCAGACGCCGCCGGCCGCAACCCACGACAAGATGGCGGCGGAGAACCCCGGTTGCATCGGAATACCGAAGCCTCCGTACCCGTACAGGACGGTGGGTCGTGGTCGATCCGGTGTTTCTGTCGGGGAGACGATGAACAGTCGAACTGTCGTGCCGTCAGCGGACTCGTACGTGACCAGTTGGGAGTGAACATCGGGAACGTCGACTGATCCGGGCGGTGTCGCGTAGAGCTCCACCTGGCGGGTGCGGGCGTCGAAGGAGTAGATCGTCGGTACCTGCGTGTGATCGGTGTAGGCGAACCAGACGACCGGTCCACCGGAGGGTTGCTCGATGGGTCCGGCGACGGTTCCTGCGCCTGGTAGTTCGACATCAGTGACGACAGCGCCGTCCGCTGCCCGTCGAAGAGTCATCGTTGCGACTCCGTGGGCCGTCGTGGTCACCAGCAGTAGGTCCTCGTCGAGGTCGGGCCCGTCCAGGATGGCGACGGATTCAAGGACTGCTTCGGGATCCTCGGCGACGAGGTCGACCCACTGGCTTGATCCCCATTGACCAGGCTCGGTGACAGCGAGCCTGCCCCGGGGAGCCTCGAGGTCGGTGGAGACGAACACCCGTCCGTCACGGCCGAAGGTGAGCGACGTTTGTGCATCGACGTCCACCTGTACGTGCTGAAAAGCCGGACGATCGGCGGGCGTGGTCGTCAGGTCGGCGACCCACAAGTCGTTGCGCGGCTCCGTGCCCTCTGCGGCGGACACCTGGAGCCAGCGGCCATCGCGCGAAACTTCGAGGCCGTAGTAATTCGTCATCGTCATACCGGCGCCGAAGACGTTCGCGTCGCCGACGGCGTCGGCCCCCACTGCGTGCAAAAACACTCGACGGTGAAATCCACGCTCGGACTCGGGCAGTACTTCGGGCGGAAGGCTGCGAACGTAGTAGAAGCGTTCGCCTCCGGGAATCCAGGCAACGGGGGAGTAGCGGCAACGATCGATCGGCCCGTCGATCACCTCGCCAGTGGCAACGTCCATCACGTAGAGGACCGATTCTTCCGTCCCCCCTTCGGATACTTGGTAGGAGAGCCGATCGCCTTCCTTAGACGGCTGCCACGCATCCAGAGTGGTGCTGCCGGTGGGATCGAGTTCCATGGGATCGATCAGGACTCGCTCGGAGCCATCGGCCTCGCGGACAAACAGAACACCGAATTGTTGACCAGGTTGCCGTTGCGTGAAGAAGACACGTGTTCCCCGGTGAACGGGCAGTGAGACGGCCCCCGCACCGAGCAGTGCCTGCACGCTCTCGGCGAAGGTGTCCCGTGTTGACCATGACTCGCGCTCATGCTCCAGCAGGGCGGACTGCTGTTCACCCCACTCCTGGGTGCGTGGGTCGTCGGCATCTTCGAGCCATCGGTAGGGATCGAGGACCTTGTGCCCGTGCATGTCATCAACGACGTCGGTGCGTTCCGCCGTGGGGTATGTGCGCGTCATGCGGCCACCCTAGGTGCAAGTAACGAGGGTCATGGCACGCCCGCTCACGTGACGGTCGCCGGTCGAAGAGTGAAGACGCGCCGCCCTACAATCGGAGCATGGATCCCCTTCTCGCGCTCGGACTCTTCGTCGGAATCCCGGTTGCCCTGGCTGCCGTGATCGCCGTGCTGGTCGTGTCGCCCCGTGGCTCCTATAGCCAGCAGGGCGAGGAAGAACTCTCCCCGGGAGCGGTGCTGATCACCAGCGCCCCAGCGACGCCTAACCCGGCCGCATTGCCCTCAAGTCGAACGGACCACGCCGCGACGGCGGGGGGTGCTCGTGGAAACTGGTGAGCAGCCGACCTTGTCGGTATCTGAACGTCGAGACATCGAGCGGATCGTTGAGGTCGCGCACGAGATCTGCGGCTACGAATTCGCCGTGTACATCGGCTCCTTGGACAACGGTCGCGAGTCGGCCGTCGCGGTGCACGCAGGTCTGCACCGGCCGGAGTCCGCGGTGCTTGTCGCCATCGATGCGGCGGCGCGATCGATGGACATCGTGACCGGGGAGCGCGTTCGTCGTACCCTCACCGACCGGGCGTGTGAGTTCGCGTTGCTGACGCTGCGCTCGAGTCTGCAGGCTGATCAATGGGTGGCGGGCATCCGTGACTGCGTGATGCTGCTCGCCGAGCAGGCGCGCGCACCGCGCACCTTGCACCTCGACGAGCCGGCGTAGCGAGCCAGCGACGGACAAAGAGTCCGCGATTCACACCTCCGCACCGCAGATCCACCAGACCGAAGATCCGCCGGACCGCCGGTGTGCAGACGCACTCAGTTCGCAGCGCTGTCTGCGTCTCGCGCTCTCGCCCGCTGCGCTCGCAGCAGTCCGTCACGACCCTCCGCCACCAAGCGGGCAAGGGCGGGGCTCGGATCCGACGCGAGGAATCGGTCCGCACGGTCGATCGTGGAGTCGTCGACCGAATACATGGGGAATAGCCCCATCGTGATCGACTGCGCGATCTCCATGGTTCGTTCGGCCCATACGCCCGGGAGGGCGTCGAAGTAGCGCTCAAGGTACGCGTCGGTGAGGTCGCGATGGTCGCGGTCTGCGAACCCCGCGATGGTCGCCTCCAACATGGCGTTGGGTAGATCGTCGTTGTGGAAAATCTCCTCCCACGCCCATTGCTTGGCCTCCGCCGTCGGAACGCTGGCACGCGCGGTCGCGGCTTGCCGGCGACCGGTGGCGGTGTCGTCGGAGGCCAGTTCTGTCGTGATCTCGTCGTTCCCGCGCAGCCCCGCCGACACTAGTTGCAGCAGCAGGAACCACCGCAGATCGGTATCGATCACCAGCCCGTCCCACTGTTCGGTGCCGTCCAAGAGCGCGGCAACCGTGGCCAGATGCTCCGGGGTGGTCGCGGCGCCGGCGAAGGATCGAGTGAAGGCGAGCTGTCGATCGCTCCCTGGCTCGGAACGTCGGGCCAACTCAAGCGCCCTAGCGGCGAAACGAACGAGGTATTCCTGTCGATGGGCATCGGCCGCGAATTGGTCGATGGCCATTCGGGTCTGACGCAGCACTCCTTGAACCACGCCGATGTCGGTTTCGGTCTCGATACCGGCGAGGACGAGTTGGACGAAGTCGCCGGTGGACACTTCCGCGTCACGCGTCATGTCCCAGGCCGCGCCCCAGATGACCGCTCGGGCGAGAGAGTCGGTCAAGCCACCTACGTGCGCAGTGGCCGTGGCCCAAGAATCCTCGTCGAGTCGAACCTTCGCAAAAGTGAGGTCACCGTCGTTGACCAAGAGCAGGTCCGCGCGCGCCTTGCCGATCAATTCCGGCACGTCGGTCGATGCTCCGGTGACATCGACCTCGACGCGCTCTCGAAGAAGCAATTGCGCATCGGCGACGTCGTACAAGCCGATAGCCACACGGTGTGATCGCAGAGTCGGCTCGATTCCGGTCGGCGCCAACGGGGGCTCCTGCTCGATGCGGACCGATGTGTACGCACCATCAGCATCCACGTCCACGTGGGGTCGCAGCAGGTTCACTCCGCTGGTTTGCAACCATTCGCGGGTCCACTGGGAGAGGTCTCGACCGCTGGTGACCTCGAGCTCGGTGAGCAAATCGTGCAACTCGGTGTTACCCCACGCGTGCTTGATGAAGTACTCGTGAAGCCCGGCGAGGAACTCGCGCTCGCCCACCCATGCCACGAGTTGTCGCAGAGCCGAGGCCCCCTTCGCGTAGGTGATGCCGTCGAAGTTCACCCGCACCGCGTCGAGGTCGACCATGTCCGCCGCGATCGGGTGAGTGGAGGGAAGTTGATCTTGCCGATAGGCCCAAGCCTTGCGGAGGTTGGCGAAGGTGGTCCATGCCTCGGAGAATCGAGTCGCATGCACGTTGGCATGGTGCGCTGCCCACTCGGCGAAGGACTCGTTCAGCCACAGATCGTCCCACCACTTCATGGTGACGAGATCGCCGAACCACATATGAGCCATCTCGTGCAGGATGGTGTTGGCCCGCTGCTCGTAGGCCGCTTGGGTGACACGGGAACGGAAGACGAAATCTTCCAGGAAAGTGACGCAGCCCGCGTTCTCCATGGCCCCCGCGTTGAACTCAGGGACGAAGAGTTGGTCGTACTTTCCAAAGGCATACGGAATCTGAAACTGCTCCTCGAAGAACGCGAAGCCCTGCTTGGTCAGTTCGAAAATGTCATCAGCGTCCAAGTGTTCGGCCAGTGATGCACGGCAGAAGACACCGAGCGGGTAGGTGCCATGAGGACCGGTGTAGGAGTCGCGCACGACGTAATACGGGCCCGCGACAAGTGCCGTGATGTAGGTGGACATGCGGGGAGAGGCGTCGAAGTTCCACACGGCCATCCCGGGGCCGGTCGGCTCGGGATCGGGCGTGGGTGCATTACTGATCACTTGCCAGTGATCCGGTGCCGTCACCGTCAACTGGAAGGTCGCCTTTAGGTCTGGTTGCTCGAAGCACGCATACATTCGTCGAGCGTCAGCCGATTCGAACTGCGTGTACAGGTACGTCTCATCGTCCACCGGATCGATGAATCGATGAAGACCCTCACCGGTGTTCATGTAGCGGCACTGCGCGACGATCGTGACCGTGTTGTCGCGAGCGAGATCCGGAAGAGCGATACGCGCACCGTCGACGACGTCATTCGGATCGAGCTCACGGCCGTTGAGCGTCACGGACTCCACATCGTCCGCGATCAGATCGATCCACGTGGCCGTCCCTGGCTCCTCACTCTCAAAGATGCACGTGGTGGTGCTTCGGAAGGTGGCGCCGGTACCCGTGAGATCGAGATCAACCGAGTACGAGTGAACAAAGAGGGATTGGCTGCGGGCGTTGGCTTCCGCACGGGTGATGTTCTCGTTTCGAGGCGCTGACGTCATAAAGCGATCTTTGCACCTGACGCGCGTCGGTGCCTTCCGTGCTCGCTGCCTGCCATGCCCGGGCCTGCGGGACCACGAGCCGGTGGCGGAGTGCCCACATGGTCGGTCTAGGGAATACTCCCCTTCATGGCTGCAGGGTCGATAGACGCGCCGTGGCGCGGATTCGCGAGCGACAACTACGCGGGTGTGCACCCGGAAGTATTCGAAGCTCTCGCCGCGGTCAATGTCGGCCACCAATCGGCGTACGGCGATGATGTCGTGACCGACCAAGCGCGCAGTTTGGTGCGGGAGCACTTTGGTGCAGGTGCGGAATTCTTCCCCGTGTTCAACGGAACGGGCGCCAACGTCGTCGCATTGCAATCGGTCAACCAGCGTTGGCAATCGGTCATCTGCGCGGCCAGCGCCCACATTCACGTCGATGAGGGTGGAGCACCCGAATCGATGGCGGGCATGAAGCTGTGGACGGTGCCCACCGCCGACGGCAAACTTCGCCCCGACGATGTCCAGGGTCAATGTTTCGACATGGAATTCGTTCACCGTGCCCAACCCGGCGCCGTGAGCATCACCCAGTCCAGCGAGATGGGCACCGTGTATTCGCCGGACGAGGTCTCGGCTCTTGCGGAGGTAGCGCACGCGAACAACCTGGCACTCCATATGGACGGCGCCCGTCTGTCGAACGCTGCAGCTTCCCTGCGTGTGCCGGTGCGAACCTTCACAGCTGATGCCGGCGTGGACCTCGTTTCCTTCGGGTTGACGAAGAACGGCGCGATGGCTGCCGAGTCCGTCATCGTGCTCAACGGTGATCGTGTGCAGGGAGTCGACTTCCTGCGTAAGACCTCCATGCAATTGGCCAGCAAGATGCGCTTTCTCAGTGCCCAATTCGTGGCGATGTTGACTGATGACTTGTGGTTGCGTAGTGCCGGTCACGCGAACGCGATGGCCTCCCGCCTTCACGATGGTGTCGGAGACCTACCGGGCGTGACCATCACTCAGTCTGTTGATGCCAATGCCGTGTTCGTCCTGCTGCCCGAGCAGGTTGCCTCACGTTTGCAGGAGCGGTTCCACTTCTACACCTGGGATCAAGCAACCGGCGAAGTTCGGTGGATGTGCGCGTGGGATACGACCGAGAGTGACGTGGACGACTTCGTTGCGGCAGTGCGGGGGGAAATAGCCTCCGGTGCCTGAGGGTCACGTCGTCCACAGCCAGGCCCGTCGTCTGCGCACGCGCTTCCGAGGGTCGCCCGTTCGGGTTGATAGCCCCCAGGGTCGTTTCGCCGCCGATGCTCGTCGTATCGATGGGCGAGGAGTGGACTCAGTGGAGGCCCACGGTAAGCACCTGTTTATTCGTTTCGGTGATCTATGGGTTCACGTGCACCTCGGTTTGTTCGGCAAGTGGCGTATCTCCCGTGGCGCGGCCCCGGAAGTTCGCGGCCAGATTCGGCTCCGCCTGCGCAGTGACTCCGGTTATGCGGAACTTCGCGGCCCCACGGTGTGCGAACTTCTCGATGAGGAATCCACGAAGGCAGCCGTCGCCCGCATCGGTCCTGATCCGATCAAGAAGTCGAATCCGACCCCGGCGTGGAACCGTGTGGAGCGCAGCAACGCGGCCATCGGTGCACTGTTGATGGATCAGAAGGTCTTCGCCGGGGTGGGAAACATCTATCGGGCCGAAGTGCTCTTCCGGCACAACATCTCGCCCTACCGTCCGGGCAGGCACCTCAGCAGAAACGAATTCGATGCGCTGTGGGATGACCTGGTGGTGCTCATGACGCAGGGCGCCAAACGTGGGCGCATCGATACCGTCCGACCCGAGCATCTCCCGGAAATCATGGGCCGCACGCCACGACAGGACCGTCACGGCGGCGAGGTCTACGTCTATCGGCGAGCCGGTCACGCCTGTTACCTGTGCGGGGCCGAGATCGAGATGGACGAGATGCAGGCGCGGAAGGTGTACTGGTGCCCTGGGTGCCAGCCGGAGTGACATTGGCGATGGTCAGTTGCTGAGGTCCTCGAGGAACTTGCGGGCAACGTCTTGCTGGTCGTCTGTCGCCGTGTCGAACTTGAACCCGCCGGCATCGAGGCGCCGGACAACGCCGATAAACGGATGGTTCAGGTGGTCGCGCATACCGTCAACGAAATGCCGCGCCACGATTATTTGATCGCGAAAGACCTCACCGGTGGTGACGTCACAGACGTGTGCGAAGACAGCGTCGGTGGTGCCGGACTTCGCCTGGATGACCGGGTCATAGAGGGTCGGAATGAGAACGACGAGATGGCCGTCGAGGTCTTGTAGTTGAACAACCATCGCTTATGACGGGCTTTCCTCGGGTCGGCCGGGAATCGGGTAGCCGGTGCCTTTCACGATCCACGGTTCGCCGTGCATTAAGACCCCTGTGTCGAGAGCGTGCTCGGTGGCCAGTAGGAGTGCAGCGTCGGCTGTGGGTGCTTGGACGTCGAGGTGGCGCGTGAACGACGCGCTGATCGGGATCGCGACGGTGAAGGTCTCGAATTCCACACACCTATCGTAGATACCGTCGGTCCTCACAGCTTCATCAACGTCGACGCTGTTCTTTCCTTCCGCTGCGTGACGCACGGCTGCGTCGATGACTAGGTCGATGAGTAGGCTGGAGTTCTCTCAACGAAAGGTATGTCATGGGTTTTGGTCAAGTGCTGTGGTCCTTGCTGATCATCTTTTTCATGGTCATGTTCTTCATGGTCTTCTTCATGGTGGTCATGGATTTGTTCGCCGACAAGGGTCTCGGCGGAGGCAAGAAGGCCGTGTGGATCATCTTCCTTCTCATCTTCCCGCCCATCACCGTCCTGGTGTATCTGATTGCCCGTGGCAACTCGATGGCCGAGCGACGTCAAGCCCAGATGCAGGCCGCAGACGAGGCACAGAAGGCTTACATTCAAAACGCCGTCGGTAGCGTCTCTTCCGCGGACCAGATCGCATCAGCGAAAGCGCTCCTGGATGCCGGAACCATTTCCCAGGACGAGTTCGATCAACTCAAAGCCAAGGCGCTCGCGTCGAGCTGAGGCCGTGATCGTCGTGTCGGTCAGGCCTCGTAGGCGGGCCGGCATGAGTAGGACTTATACCACCGGAGGTAGCGGTCGAGCAGGCCATTGATCTGCTCGTCGCTCCACCCGGAGTTATGTGAGTCCCGCCTTCAGTCGACCTTGCCCGTCGAAGTCCTAGAATTACCTTCAGGGGAGAACACGCGAGGCTCCCGAGTCGCCACCAGAGATAGAGATACCGGACCGAACCTGGGCGATAGGCCGCGCGAGGGCGTACCAAGCGCTCATCGGACCCGTTGTCCTTACTCGTCCGTGCTTTTCGGGTCACCGACCGGGTGACGAAGACCCGGATGATCGGCGGGGATGGCTCGCTTCATGATGAACCACGATCCCAGGATGGTGCCGATCACCAGGACGTAGAAGAACGCACCCGACGCCGCCAATCCCCACAGTGCGTCGTTCGCGATGAGGGGGAGCAGGATCGCCGCCCGGACCAGATTCAGCAACACCCACAGCCATGAGCCACGGGAGTAGGCGCGCACGAGGACGGGGTCTTGACGCCAACGCATTCCGGTTCCCGTGATCGGGCCGACGATCACGCCGAGCAACGGCCACCGAATGAAGTTGCCGATGACGAAAGCCAACGCGGACAACAAGTTCAACAGCACGCGAGGCCAGAAGAACGCGGCGGCACTGCCGGTGCGGGCGGCGAAGTAGGCGCCGAGGGCAACCACCACGATCGCACCGATAACCCGCGTGGGTCTCTTGCGCTCGAGGAGCCGCCAACCTCCGAAGAAGACAGCCAGAATGAGCGCCGCAACGATCGCATAGGTCAGCGCATCCTCGTTACTGCTCGACAGTGCGGAGTACACGGCCACGAAGACCACCGGCGGCAGGATGCTCTCCAGGGCTCCGCGGGGCCCTCCGATAAGAGTCTTGACAGGGTGCTTGTCATTTGCGGCCGAGCCGGAGCTAGCAGAGGCGTGAGAGGGATCGGAGGGATCGGACGAATGAGGTGGCGTTCCGGCGGGCACGGCTGCACGATAGTCGGGTGAGCGATGCGCGCTTGCCGACGCGTGGAGTAGCGGCTGGCTCGGCTAGCGTCGCTCCTGTGACCGAGGCGCCTACCGAGATTGTCGAACTGGCGAGTCAATGGCGAAGCGATCTCGAAGCGTGGGCCATTCCCGACTACATCCTCCATCAGGCATCTCAGGAGCCGTGGGTTCATCCGGTCGCGATGTTCACCGTCGGGGATGAGGTAGCCGACTCGGTGTCGCACGATCGAGCGCGGGAGGCCGTTCCGGATGGAGGAAGTGTCCTCGATGTCGGTTCCGGCGGCGGGCGAGCGTCCTTCGCTCTGGCGCCGCCCGCAGAGGTTTTCTACGCCGTCGACCATGCGCAGGAAATGCTCGACGCCTACGCCGAGGCGGCGGCGAAACGTGGAGTGCAGCACCAGGAGTTCCGTGGCTCGTGGCCGGATGTCGCCGCCGATGTTCTGGTGGCCGACGTCGTGGTGTGTCACCACGTCGCCTTCAACGTAGCCGCGATCGTTCCCTTTCTGCAGGCTCTGAACGACCACGCGCGAGGCCGCGTGGTGCTCGAGCTGCCCATGACACACCCACTGAGCAACATGAGCCCGCTGTGGAAGAAGTTCTGGGATCTCGACCGGCCCACTACACCGACGGCCCACCAATTGGCCGACATCGCCAGGGCGCTGGGTTTCGATGCACACCTCGATGTGTGGGCGGATGAAACGTGGGGCCAGCGCGTGTCCCTACCGATGGAAGAGAGGGTGCGCTTCGCCCGGATCCGCCTCTGCCTGAGTGAAGATCGGGACGCGGAAGTTGCCGCTGCACTGATACAGGACCTCGACGCCACACCGCGCGAGGTGTGCACACTGTGGTGGGACGTATGAACGACTTCGACGTTGCCCGGATACGAGCCCATATGCCCGCGTTGGCCTCCGGGGTTGCCTTCTTCGACGGGCCGGGAGGAACCCAACTCCCCGATTTCGTGGCCGACTCGATGCGCACGGCGATGACCGAGCCGTTGTCCAACCGCGGCACCATGACCCAATCGGAACGCAACGCCGAATCAATCGTGCTCGGGTCGCGACTCGCGGCTGCCGATCTTCTCGGGTGCGATCCCGGGGGCGTTGTCTTTGCTCGGAGCATGACTGAAGCGACGTTCATGGTGGCCCGGACTCTGGCGAAGGATTGGGGTCCGGGCGATCGCGTCGTGGTGACCGATCTCGATCACGACGCCAACGTCCGCCCGTGGGTGACGTATGCCGAGAAGGCTGGCGCCGAGGTGGCGTGGGCGCGACTCGACCCGACTACGGGCGAACTGCCGACCAGTCACATCGTGGATCAGATAACCGACAACACGCGCTTGGTGGCCGTCACCGGAGCATCCAACGTCGTGGGCACCCGTCCCGATCTCCCAGCGATCGCCGAGGCCGCCCACGCGGTGAACGCACTGTTCTTCGTCGACGGTGTGCACCTGACGGCCCACGCACCGATCGACGTCGAACAGATCGGCGCTGATTTCTATGCGTGCTCGGCGTACAAGTTCCTCGGACCGCATCTGGGGATCGTTGCCGCGTCCAGCGCCTTGTGGGAGTCGTTGCACCCGGACAAGTTGGCGCCGAGCACCGAGCAGGTTCCCGAACGCTTCGAACTCGGCACTCTGCCGTACGAGCTGCTGGCGGGGCTCATCGCCGCCGTTGACGTGCTGGCGGATTTGGTGCCGGGCGGGAAGACGTCAACGACTCGTCGCGATCGCCTGGTCCGCTCCATGACCGCTCTTGCTGAGCACGAGGATCGCCTGCACGCTCGGCTGCGCAGCGCCTTGGAGGATCTTCCGGGAATCACTATGTACGCACACGCTCGACGACGGACCCCGACGGAATTCTTCACCTTCGACGGATGGGACAGCGCAGAGGTGGCGCATCGCTTGGCCGACAAGCAGATCAACGCTCCGGCGGGCTCGTTCTACGCCTACGAGCCGTGTCGATCGCTCGGCCTGGGCTCTGGCGGTGCGATCCGCGCGGGCTTGGCCCCCTACACCGACGAGAGCGACGTCGATCGGCTGATTGCCGCACTGCGAGATATCGTCGTAACGTGAGTTCCTATCGGGTGACGCCCTGGGTGTTGATCATCGGGGGTTTCTTCGGCCTGCTGGCCGCGTTCGAGTTGACCCTGGAGAAGATCGCCGTCACGGCGGACCCGAACTACATTCCCGAATGTGACATCAACCCGGTGCTGTCCTGTGGCTCCATCATCACGACCGATCAGGCATCGGCTTTCGGCTTCCCCAACCCCATCCTGGGACTGATCGGTTTTCCCGTCGTCATCTCTATGGGCGTTTTGTTGCTGTCCAAGGTCGAATTGCCGCGATGGGTGTGGCTGGGGCTCAACCTCGGAGCGCTCTTCGGGTTTGGTTTCGCCATCTGGCTGATCACGCAGAGCCTGTATGTGATCGGTGCGCTGTGCCCGTGGTGCATGGTCGTCTGGGCGGCCACCATCCCGGTGTTCTGGATGATAACCGCGGACAACGCCGCGGCCGGGCGACTCAGTGGCGGGTCTGGGCCAGGGGTGGTTGCCCAAACGGTGGGGTCGTTGCGTTGGGTTCTGATCGGCGCGAGTTACCTCGTCGTGCTTGCCTTGATCTTCATCCGGTGGATGGACTTCTGGTTGGGTACCTAGCCGCCGAGGCGTTGCTCTTCGGCCCACTGGCTGTGCTCGCGGGCGGCCCACCGAGCCGACACGTGCCCGGTGCGCATTCCGGTGCGGGCTTCCGCATCCATGAGCGCCTTGTAGGTGTGGCCGACGACGACAACGACGATGGCGAGGGTCAACCAATCGTGCACGAATGTGGCTCCGGTGCGAATGTCGTCGGGAAACCATGCATTGAAGAACATGATGGAGCCGGTGGCGAGCATGATGATGATCGAGCCTACGGAGAACGCCGCGTTGAGTTTTTGACCTGCATTGAATTTGCCCACCGGGATCCGGCCCAATCGGCGATCTCGCGAGCGAAGCCACCTCCAATCCTGCGCGGTGAAACGGTTCAATAATTCAGCGTCCTGCCGAAAGGCCCGGGAAGCCAGGGCGAGGATCAGGGGGATAGGGAGAACGAAGCCGGCGATGACGTGGATGTTGCTGACGATGGGTCGGTTGCCCACCAGCACGCTGATGTCGGGGAAATACAGCGCCGCCGCGGTGGCGATGAGGACGATCATGAGCACGGTGATGCTGCGGTGCACCCAGCGCTCCGCGCGGGAGAAACGCGCGATGCGTGCGTCAGGCGATGGGCTCGTCGTCGCGTCCATTGGACGCTCCCACCCACGCGTCGATGTCGTAGCCGCGGACTTCCCAATAACCGGGGACCACTTCATCGACTACCTCGATGCCCGACATCCACTTGAGTGACTTGTATCCGTACATCGGCGCCACGTACAAGCGAACGGGGCCACCGTGCTCGCGGGTCACGGGCTCGCCGAACATCGACGTCGCCACGAGGACGTCGTCACGGAGTGCTTGCTCCATGGTGAGCGACTCGGTGTAAGCCCCGTCGAAGGAGAAGAAGCGCAGCGCTGAACTAGTAGTGCTCGCGCCCGCGGCAGCGAGAACGTCGCTGAGGAGAACCCCGGACCAGAGCACGTCGTCGACCCGCCATCCGGTCACGCACTGGAAATCCTTGGTCATGCTCGTTTGGGGTAGGTCTGCGAGATCGGCCATGGTCAGCGACAGTGGCGTGGTGACGTTGCCGGTGACGTCGAGTCGGTAGTCCGCCGGGTCCATGGCCGGGTATCCGCCGGTAACTGTGTAAATCCGAAAGCCCCCGGCTGCGGGCACGATGCTGCCGAGGCCGGGAACGGTTGCGCTCACCGTGCGGGTGATCGCCTCTTGGGCTTGACGGCCGACGAGGACGCCGACAGCACCGAGGCCCAGCATCCCGAGGACGATGCGTCGACCCACCGGGCTTCCCTGGCGGGACTTAGATCCCCCCGAATCTTCTCGGCTATCGAGAGCGACTGCTGGTCCGTGACTTTCGTCAACAGAACTCTCGGAGGCTCCGTGCGGAGCGCGGGCCTCGTCTCCTGTCATGTTGTTATTTCAACACGAGAGCCGGATGGTGGCCACAGGAAGGCCTGGAGCAGTGGAGCGGGTGACGAGAATCGAACTCGCACAACCAGCTTGGAAGGCTGGGGCTCTACCATTGAGCTACACCCGCATGGAGCGCGCTCATGCTACCGGCCCAGGCCATGCGTGACCGCATCAGGAGGCCGCGTGAGCAGCCGGGAAGACATGCGAATTGGGAAATAGACGAGGGCGACAAGCGTGCGCAGTGAAGCGACTTCGGTAGCCGAGTACCTCGACGAATTGCCCGACGACCGCCGTGGCGATCTCGAAGTCGTGCGCGGATCGATGCTGGCTGCGATCCCGTCAGGTGTGGTCGAGACCATGAATTGGGGAATGATCTCGTACGAGATTCCGCTGGAGCGATACCCCGACACCTACAACGGCCAGCCGTTGCTGTTCGCCGCGTTGGCCAACCAGAAACGACACATGGCCGTCTATCTGCACTGCATCTACGCGGCTCCATCGATTCGCCAGGATTTCGAGGACGAGTACGCGGCATCTGGTCAGCCAATGGATATCGGAAAGTCATGCGTGCGCTTCACACGTCTAGAGAGGCTGCCGCTTGACGTCATTGAGAGAGCGGTGCGTCGGATGAGCGTGGAGGAGTACATCACCGTCTACGAAGCCTCGAGGCGACGCTCCTAGGACTTGAGCATGATCGGGCCGGCGTTCCATCCACCGCCGACAGGCGGCACGGTCGCGTCGAGATCGACGCTGACGTTCGACACGTCCGGAAGGTAGCCACTGGGGGCCTGGATGGCACTGTTGCCGCGAGCCTCCAGGACGGGAATCGCAGCGAGCACCAGGGCAGCCAGCCCGGCTGCTGCCAGCGCGAGCAGAGAAGAGTCGTTCTCGCCGCGTGCACCCGAGGTCCACTTCATGNCAGGGGTATCGGCTCNATGGGCGGAAAACTTCCCCATTTATGCGGGTAGACCGGACATTCGAGGGCTGACGCTCGCCCGTAGGATGTGCCGGCTAGCGCGGGGCGTAGCGTAGTGGCTAGCGCGCCTGCTTTGGGAGCAGGAGATCGGGAGTTCGAGTCTCCCCGCCCCGACCATGAGTGCCGCCCGGCGCCGTGATCACCAACACTGGAGATGTACGTGAAGACCGACCTCGAGTCACTTAGCCCGACCCGCGTCAAGTTGACCGTCGAGCTGCCTTTTGATGAGTTGCAGCCGAGTTTCGATAAGGCGTACGCGTCCATTGCTAAGCAGGTGTCCGTGCCGGGCTTTCGCAAGGGCAAGGTTCCGGCGCGGGTGATCGAGCAGCGTTTCGGACGTGGGGCGGTTCTCGAGGAAGCGATCAACGACGCCGTGCCGAAGGCGTACGAGGACGCCCTGCGGGAGAAGGAGATCGTCCCGGTCGGTCGGCCGGAGGTCGACGTCACCGAGATCGAGGACGGCGAGAAGGTCACCTTCACCGCCGAGGTGGATATCCGACCGGAATTCGAACTCCCCGACTACAAGGCGATTACCGTGGAGGTGGATGCCGCGGAAGCGAGCGACGCGGACATCGATGAGCACATCGACAACCTGCGCACCCGCTTCGCGTCACTCAAGGACGTCGACCGGATCTGCGCCGACGGGGATGTCCTGCTGGTGGATATTGCGGGATCGACGGACTCCGGCGACGACGTCGACGACCTCTCCGGCAGNGCCATGTCCTACGAGATGGGCACCGACGGCNTGCTTCCCGGCTTCGACGACGCGGTNNGCGGCGCGAGCGCCGGCGAAACGCGNACCTTCCCGTTCACTCCAAGCAACGGAGACTGGGCCGGGGTGCCGCTGACCGTCACCGCGACCGTCACCGCGGTCCGCGAGCGTGAACTGCCGGCCCTCGACGAGGAGTTCGTGACCATGGCCTCAGAGTTCGACACGGTCGACGAACTCCGCGAGGACGCTCGTACCCGCGTGGGCCGACTCAAGCGGATGGAGCAGGGACAGCAGGCCCGCGAGAAGGTCAACGAGGCGTTGATGGCCTCGGTCGATATTCCCGTGCCCGAAGGCGTGATCGCGGCCGAGGTCGACGCTTACTTCGAGGACGGCCACGAGGCCTCCGACGAGCAACGCGCGGAGATCGAGCAGCAATCCCGCGAGGCGCTCAAGAGACAGTTCATCCTCGATCGCATTGCCGAGGTCGAGGAGGTCTCGGTGGGCGAATCGGAGTTGTCCAACTGGCTGATGCAGCAGGCGCCTCGGTACGGCATGGCTCCGGACGCCCTGGCGCAGGCGCTCGTGGAGTCCGGTCAAGTGTCCATGGCCCTGTCGGACATTCGCCGCTCGAAAGCTCTGGCCTTGGTGCTGGAGAACGCGACCGTCACCGACAGCAATGGAGACGCCGTCGACCTGCAGGCTCTGGAATCCGAACTCAACGAAGCNATGCAAGCGGCNCANATGGCGCAACTCCAGGCGCAGATGGCCGCCGCAGAGTCCGGTCAGTAGTTCGGCTGACGGCGAACCACAGGCCCGCGAGCGGGTGCTGTTCGGCAATCGCCGTTAGGCTTACATTTCCGTATACACAGGGAGTTGATGAGCAGCGTGAGCACCCCCGATTTCCGTGCACCCAGCGGCAGCATGAGCGGCTTCGGCGACATGCTCGACGAGCGGCTGCTGCGCGAACGCATCATCTGGCTCGAGGGTGAGGTGCGCGACGAAAACTCCGACCGCATCGCCAAGCAGCTGCAGGTGCTCGCGGCCGAGGATCATGAGCGGGATATCTCGCTGTACATCAACTCACCGGGCGGCTCCATCACCGCGGGCATGGTCATTTACGACACCATGCAGTTGATCCCCAACGATGTTGCGACGGTGGCGATGGGCCTGGCGGCGTCGATGGGTCAGTTCCTGCTGTGCGCGGGGGCTTCGGGCAAGCGCTATGCCACGCCCAACACGCGGATCATGATGCACCAGCCGCTCGGTGGTATTGGCGGCACCGCATCGGATATCAAGATTCAGGCCGAGCAGATGCTGTTCATCAANAAGCGGATGGCGAGCCTGATCGCCGATCACAGCGGCCAGACGGTCGAGCAGATCGAGAAAGATTCCGACCGGGACCGCTGGTTTACGGCCGAGGAAGCGCGTGAGTACGGGCTCATCGATTTCGTTTACAGCACGGATGCGGATGCACCCGGCAAGAAGGGAAGTGCCAAATGAGTGACGTTCCCTTCCTGCCGCAGGCGCCGTCCAGCCGGTACATCGTTCCCGAGTTCCGCGAGCGCACCGCCAATGGCGAGCGAGTCCACAACCCATACACGAAGCTGTTCGAAGAGCGCATCATTTTCCTGGGTGTGCAGATCGATGACGCGTCGGCCGACGACGTCATGGCGCAGCTGCTCACGTTGGAGTCAATGGACCCCGATCGAGACATCCAGATCTACATCAATTCACCCGGTGGCTCGTACACGGCGATGACCGCGATCTACGACACCATGCAGTTCGTCAAGCCGCAGGTGCAGACGGTGTGTCTGGGTCAGGCGGCATCCGCGGCCTCGGTGCTGCTGGCTGCTGGGACCCCCGGCAAGAGATTCGCCCTGCCGCACGCCCGCGTCTTGATCCATCAGCCCTACACCGAAGGTGGGGGCCAGGGTTCGGATATCGAGATCCAGGCGAACGAGATTCTGCGCATGCGCAAGGAGATGGAAGTCATCCTGGCGCGGCATACCGGTCGGACCGAGGAGCAGATCGAGCAGGACATCGAGCGGGACAAGATTCTCACCGCCGATATGGCCAAGGAGTACGGGATCATCGACCAGGTGATCTCCTCCCGGAAGGTCTGACGCCACCCTCGACCAACAGTCGAGACTTCCGTCCGGGCGCGGCGCGCGGATATCTAGGCAGGACCCACGAAATCGGGGTACGGTCTTCTGGTGCCCTGCCAACGATGGTGGGGCCGTCGGTTCGTTGGGCGATCTTCGCCAGCACGGGTCGTGAGGCAGGAAGGGGCGCGCCGTGGCTCGCATCGGTGAGAGTGGCGACCTGTTGAAGTGTTCCTTCTGCGGCAAGAGCCAAAAGCAGGTCAAGAAGCTCATTGCCGGCCCCGGGGTCTACATCTGCGATGAATGCATCGACCTGTGCAACGAGATCATCGAAGAGGAACTCAGCGAGGCGGTCGAGTCGCCGGTCGGCGGGGAACTGCCCAAGCCCCGGGAAATCTACGACTTCCTCGACCAGTACGTCATCGGACAGGATCCGGCCAAGAAGGCCCTGTCGGTCGCCGTCTACAACCACTACAAGCGAGTCCAGGCCGAAGCCCGCGAGAAGCCTCGCGAGGATGTTGTCGAGGTGGCCAAGTCCAACATCATGCTGCTCGGTCCCACCGGATCGGGCAAGACGCTGCTCGCCCAGACGCTGGCACGAATCTTGAACGTGCCGTTCGCGATCGCCGACGCGACGGCCCTCACCGAAGCCGGGTATGTCGGCGAGGATGTTGAGAACATCCTGCTTAAGCTCATTCAGGCGGCTGACTACGACGTCAATCGGGCACAGACCGGCATCATCTACATAGACGAGATCGACAAGGTGGCTCGCAAGAGCGAGAACCCGTCGATCACCCGGGATGTCAGCGGCGAGGGCGTACAGCAGGCGCTGCTGAAGATCCTCGAGGGAACAACGGCATCGGTTCCTCCCCAGGGTGGACGCAAGCACCCGCACCAAGAGTTCATTCAGATCGACACCACCAATGTGCTGTTCATCGTCGGTGGCGCCTTCGCCGGGTTGGACACGATCGTCGAACAGCGTCTCGGGAAGAAGAACCTCGGGTTCACCTACGACCTGGTCGACGGTGAGCGCGAGGAGTCCACGGCGGTCGAGGATGTCTTTTCGCACGTTATGCCCGAGGACCTACTGAAGTACGGGATGATCCCGGAGTTCATTGGGCGCCTACCGGTGTTCACGTCGGTCACCCAACTCGACCGCGAGGCACTCGTCGAGGTTCTCACCGAACCCAAGAACGCCCTCGTGAAGCAGTACCAGCGGCTCTTCGAGATCGACGGCGTCGAGTTGGAATTCGCCGCTGACGCGCTCGAGGAGATCGCGGATCTTGCGCTGATGCGTGGCACGGGGGCGCGAGGACTGCGTGCGATCTTGGAAGAAGTTCTCCTGCACGTGATGTATGACGTGCCCAGCCGCGAGGATGTCGCCAAGGTCGTCATCACCGGTGAGGTCGTTCGCGACAACGTGAACCCCACCATCGTGCCGCGTGATGTGGATGCGGCTCCGCGCGAAAAGTCCGCGTAATTCAGTAGTTGACGCACGAGGCACCGTGGATCATGCGGGTCGACGCCAACCGCTAGCCAGGCCCCTTCCTGAACACCAGGTGGACCCGATGTGCAGGAGAGCGGCACCGGTGACTCCTCCGCAGTTGTAACTGAGTATCACCTGGCTTCGTGAGCGATGTCTCGTGAGATAAAACGCCCCTCCTTGTCTCAATTTTCGACTTTCGGTTTAGCCCCGTGCCGCGCGGGGAATAGCCCCGCTGCGAGGACTTCTTGGGGGGTCCTCGCCAGAACGTTCTGGAATCACGAGACCAAGTGTGAGGATGAAGGACCGAGGGCTAACGAGGATGACTGGTCGAGAGGCTACTCCACGGGGGCTAGTTCTGCCTCTACCTGAAGAGTTTCGGACCCATCGGTCACATTCATCCCCTCGATGCTCCCCGCAGCCGCCAGATCCTCCATCGCCTGCCGGATGCGCTCGATATCGGCACCCGGGCCGGAGATCGTCGCCGACGAGACGCGGGCCCGCATCGAGACCTTCTGCTCCGACTTCACCTTCCGCACACCGCTGAGAGCCTGGCCGGTTGCTTCGAGCACTCCGGCGTCCCCTTCCGGTAGCGCGGAGAACTCCTCGACCTGTGGCCACGAGGCCCGGTGGATCGACGAGTCATTGACCCACGACCACACCTCTTCGGTAGTGAACGGCAGGAACGGGGCGAACAGGCGCAGCTGGACCGACAACGCGAGAGACAAAGCGGCCTTCGCGCTCGCCGCCGCCTGCTCTCCCTGGCCACCGTAGGCGCGCTCCTTGACGAGTTCGACGTAGTCGTCGGTGAACGTCCAAAAGAACGACTCTGCGAGTTCGAGCGCGCGGGCGTAGTTGTAGTTCTCGAACGCTTGTGTTGCTCGATCCACAACGTCACGCAGCATCGCCAGCATGGACAAATCCAGCGGTCGGGTGATCGCCGAGACATCGTCCACGACGCCCATAGACAAGACGAACTTGCTCGCGTTGAGCACCTTGATCGCGAGCCGCCGGCCGATCTTCATCTGGCCGATGTCGAAGGCGGTATCGGTGCCCGGACGCCCCGATGCCGCCCAGTAGCGAACGGCGTCGGAGGAGTACTCATCCAGCAGGTCCATCGGCGTGACGACGTTGCCCTTCGACTTACTCATCTTCTTGCGATCGGGATCCANGATCCATCCGGAGATCGCCGCGTTCGACCACGGCAAGCAGTCATCCTCGAGGTGCGCGCGAACAACGGACGAGAACAGCCAGGTGCGGATGATCTCGTGTGCTTGCGGACGAGCATCCATCGGATAGACGCGACTCCACAGGTCCGGGTCGCGTTCCCATCCGCCGGCGATTTGCGGGCTGAGTGAGCTCGTGGCCCATGTGTCCATCACGTCCGGGTCGCCGATGAAGCCACCGGGTTGTCCGCGTTGATTCTCGGTGAAGCCGTCGGGAACGTCGCTCGACGGGTCGATCGGCAATCGGTCGTCTGACGGGATCAAGGGGCCGTCGTATACCGGGTTCGCGTCTGCGTCTAGCCGGTACCACAGTGGCAGCGGGACGCCGAAGAAGCGCTGNCGGGAAATCAACCAGTCGCCGTTCAACCCTTCGACCCAGTTCTCGTAGCGAACCTTCATGTGGTCGGGATGCCAGATGAGTTCGCGTCCGCGCGCCAGCAACTTCTCGCGCAGCTCGGCGTCACGGCCACCGTTGGTGATGTACCACTGACGGGTGGTGACGATCTCGAGCGGCTTGTCTCCCTTTTCGAAGAACTTCACCGGATGCGTGATCGGCCGTGGGTCGCCGTCGATGTGCCCGGTCTCGCCGAGGATGTCCACCATCCGCTCCTTGGCGGTGTGGGCGGTGGCCCCGGCAATCCGCTCGTAGAAAGCGGTGGCGTCGGGCGTCGCGATCCACGCGGGCGTTTCTCGGATCACGCGACCGTCCCAGCCGATGATCGGCCGGGTGGGAAGCTGCAGCTCCCGCCACCAGGTGACGTCGGTGAGATCACCGAACGTACAGATCATCGCGATTCCCGAGCCTTTCTCGGGATCGGCGAGCGCATGCGCGACGACCGGCACCTCCACATCGAACGCTGGTGTTCGCACCGTGCTGCCGAACAGTGGTTGGTAGCGCTCGTCGTCGGGGTGCGCCACGAGGGCGACGCATGCGGCGAGTAATTCCGGGCGGGTGGTCTCGATGAAGATCCGCTCAGGGTCGTCCTGACTCGAGATGGGAAAACCGATGCGGTGGTACGCACTGTCGCGTTCGCGGTCCTCGAGTTCGGCCTGAGCGACGGCGGTGCGGAACGTCACGTCCCACAGGGTCGGTGCCTCGGCCTGGTACGCCTCACCGCGAGCAAGATTGCGCAGGAATGCCAGCTGGCTTGTGCGCTGGGCGTTGCGGTCGATGGTCTGGTAGGTCTGTGTCCAGTCGACGCTTAGGCCCATCCGACGCCACAGTTCCTCGAACGCCTTCTCGTCCTCAACTGTCAGGCGCTCGCACAGCGCAACGAAGTTGCGGCGACTGATCGGTAACTGGTTCCTCGCGTCCGGCTTCTCGGGCGGCTCGAAATTGGGGTCGTACGGCAGCGACGGATCGCAGCGAACGCCGTAGTAGTTCTGCACGCGGCGCTCGGTTGGCAGGCCGTTGTCGTCCCAGCCCATCGGGTAGAAGACCTCGAAGCCGCGCATCCGCTTGTAGCGCGCCATGCAGTCGGTGTGGGTGTAGGAGAAAACGTGCCCGACGTGCAACGACCCGCTCACTGTCGGTGGGGGAGTGTCGATCGAGTACACCTGGTCGCGGGTCTTGCTGCGATCGAACCCGAACGTGCCCTGCTCTTCCCAGGCCGCCGACCATTTCGCTTCGATCCCATCGAGCGTTGGCTTGTCCGGCACCATCGACGAGGCCGAGGCAGCAAAGGATGACGTCGAATCGGACATGATGCTTCATCCTAAGAGAACCTGCGTCTGGCTACGCTCGCGTGGTGGACCTTCCTCAACTGTGGGCCGAACTCGAATCGCGGTGGCCGGAATCGATCATCGACCCGTCGTTGACGCGAATCGTGTCGGTGATGGAACTGCTGGGTGATCCGCAACGCGCCTACCCGGTCATCCAGGTCGCGGGCACCAACGGCAAGACGTCCACTGCACGCATGATCGAGTCGGTTCTTCGCGCCTACGGTCTTCGCACCGGTCTGTTCACCTCACCGCACCTCGTGGATGCCCGTGAGCGGATACGACTCGACGGCGAGCCGGTGACCGCCGAGCGCCTGCTGGACACCTGGAACGACATCGAGCCGTACGCACGACTAGTGGACAAGAACTCCACCGACGCAGACGGTGTTCCCCTGTCCTACTTCGAAGTGATCACGTCGCTGGCCTACGCGGCTTTCGCCGACGCCCCCGTCGATGTCGCGATCATCGAAGTCGGCATGGGCGGCACCTGGGATGCGACATCCGTGGCCGCCGCCTCGGTCGCGGTCATCACCCCGATCGGCATGGATCACACCGAGTATCTCGGCGACACGATCGAGCAGATAGCCGGCGAGAAGGCCGGCATCATCGCTCCTGGGTGCACCGCCGTCACCTCTCGCCAAACCGACGACGCGCGATCGGTCGTCGTGACCCGGGCGAGTGAACTCGATGTGCCGCTGAAGATCGAGGCAGAGGACTTCGGGTTGCTGTCTCGCGACGTTGCGGTCGGTGGACAGTTGGTGTCAATGCGGGGGCTTCGTGGCGACTACGACGAGGTCTTTGTGCCGTTCTTCGGCGAGCATCAGGCATCCAACGCATGTCTCGCCCTCGCAGCGGTCGAGGCCTTCCTCGGATCCGGCGATGAGCCTCTCGATGTCGACATTGTGCGCGAGGGATTCGCGTCGGCGGATAGTGCGGGTCGGTTGCACGCGGTGCGCCTGGACCCCACGGTGCTGGTCGACTCCGCGCACAATCCGCACGGCGCTCGCGCCCTGGCTGCTGCGATCCACGACTCCTTCACCTTCGACCGATTGATCGGCGTGGTGGGTCTGCTGTCAGACAAGGACGCCCATGGTGTGCTGGAAGCCCTCGAGCCGGTGTTGGACGTGTTGATCGTGACGACGCCGGCGTCCCCTCGGGCGCTACCGGCGGACGATCTCGCGCGAGTGGCGGAGAACTATTTCTCCGGCAAGGACGTCGTTGTCGAGGATGAATTGCTCGACGCCGTCGACCGTGCGATGGGAATCGCCGACGCTGACGGTGATCTCGGGGGATCGGGCGTTCTGGTGACCGGATCGGTGGTCCTGGTGGGGGATGTTCTGCGCTTGTTCGCCCGTGAGATGCGGTGGCCCGACATGCCCGATGCCGCTGACGACGACAGGATGGGGTGATGCGCGTCCTCGGCTCAACGGTCCTGGTCCTCGAAGCGATCGTCGTCTTTCTTGCGGCGCTGGTCGCCGCGGGCACCGGTGCGGTCGACGGCATGGGTCGCTCGCTGCTCATCGGTGGGCTGCTGGCGCTCGCGTTGATCGCCGGCGTCGGAACTCTTGGGCGCCCGTTCGGGGTTACCGTCGGGTGGGTCTTGCAAGGTTTCGTTCTTGCCTGGGGTCTGTGGGTGCCGTCCATGTGGATCGTCGGCGGCATCTTTGTGGTCTTGTGGTTCTTCGCGGTGCGCAACGGCAGTCGAATCGACGCACTGCGGGCCGAGCGCGCCGCCGAGTCCGATGGCACCGGTGCGGACAACTAGGCTCCGGGGCACACCCACCCCGTGGAAGGAAGAGTCGTGACCGAGCGCACCCTCGTTCTCATTAAGCCCGACGGCGTTCAGCGTGGACTCGTCGGTGAAGTCCTCTCGCGCATCGAGCGCAAAGGCTTCGCCGTTGTCGCCCTTCAGATGCGCACCCTCGAGCGTGCCGTCGCCGAGGAGCACTACGGTGAACATCAGGACAAGCCGTTCTTCGCCGACCTCGTCGACTTCATCACCGGTGGGCCGCTGGTGGCCGCGGTCATCGAAGGCCCCGAGGCGATCGCGTCGTGGCGATCGATGATGGGTGCAACCAACCCGGCCGCTGCGGCGCCCGGAACGATCCGCGGTGACCTCGCGACCGAAACGCAAATGAACGTCACGCACGGCTCGGACTCACCGGAGTCGGCTGCGCGAGAGATCGCGCTGTTCTTCCCCGCATTGGGTTAGTACGTCTAGGCAAGTAAGCACAGGTGAGCATCATCGGTCCCTCCTTAATGGAGTGGCCGAGTCGTGTGCGCACGTTGTTTCCCGTTGCCCTCGCCGGACTCGGTGCCGCGACTGTCCTCGCTCCACCGTTGGTGGGATGGTCGGCGCTTCGCCTCGCACGATCCGTTTCCGCCGCTGAGAGCAACCGAGCTCGGGCATCGAGGGTCGGCGTTGGCATAGGAGCGGGCGTCGCTGTGGCGGGCCTTGTTGCCGGATCCGTCGTCGCGCGCAGACGCTTCCTGACCAACACCGCGAATGCAGCCCGTGACCTCGACCCTGGTTTTCGCGAACCCCCGGTCAGCCCCCTGGTGTCGACCGGCCCTGGATCTCTCGTCGATCCGCGCGGGGTAGGCCGCGAAGGCGCGCGATACGTCGGAACCGCCACCACCGGCGACGATGTCCGCTTCGTCACCGGAGCCGATCCCATCGCCGATCCCATTCGCGTGTTCGTCGGGTTGGACGCCGGGGCCAGCGTGCAGCAGCGCGTGGATCTCGCGATGGCGGAACTGCGCCGAACGGGTGCGTTCGACCGCTCCCACCTCGTCATTCAGGCGCCCGCCGGAACGGGCTACGCGAACGCCACCCCGGTCGACGTCGTCGAACTCCTGTCCCGAGGTGACTGTGCATCGGTGGCCGTGGGTTACGGGCTGCTGCCGAGTTTCCTGTCGCTGAACCGGGTCGACCTTGCTCGCCACACACAACAGGCGTTGATTGAGGCCATCGCCGCGGAGTGCGACAGCCGATCCGAGCGATCCGAGCGATCCGCGGGATCAGGACGATCCGGGCGACCACGATTGCTGCTGTACGGGGAGAGCCTGGGAGCGAAAGTGCAACAGGCCGATCTTGGGGCAGGCGTCGCCGATCTCGATCGTCTCGGTATCGACGCAGCGTTGTGGGTCGGCACACCCGGGGGCGTGGATTACGACGGTGTTCATCGAGCGTTCGACCCCGTCGCGGTCACGCTGGATAGACCCGAGCAGATCGATCAGGTACTTCGTGAGCGCCCGACACCGCGCGTGTGGTTCCTCGAACACGACGGAGATCCGGTCGTGCGATTCAGGCCAGACCTCGCACACACCCGACCGAGGTGGCTGTCGCCGGCCCAGGGGAGGGGGGTGCCCCCGGATATGCAGTGGCGCATTGGCGTCACCTGGGTGCAGGTCCTTGTCGACACCCTGTATGCGACCGATATGAGCCCGGGTGACTTCCGTAGCCACGGTCACGACTACCGCGCGGACCTCGGAGCTGTGGTCACGGAGGCTTTCGGGCTCGCCCCAGTGGATGTCCAGGATGACTGGGTCGAACGCCGCGAGATGAGGCTCCGGGAACTAGAGGTACGGCGGGCGGGACAGGTGAGGGGTAGCCTTAAGCCCTAGCGTCCCCGGGCGCCATTCGTTGGTGCCCCGCAGAAAGGTTGGGTTATGGCTGGCAGTACCTCGTTCGTCGGCCGCGATATGGCCGTCGACCTTGGCACGGCCAACACGCTGGTTTACGTGCGTGGCCGCGGCATCGTGCTCAACGAGCCCTCAGTTGTAGCGATCAACGGCAACTCCGGTGGCATCCTCGCCGTCGGTTCGGATGCTAAGCGGATGATTGGCCGGACTCCGGGAAGCATCGTGGCGATCCGACCGCTGAAGGACGGTGTCATCGCCGACTTCGACACGACCGAGCGGATGCTTCGCTACTTCATTCAGAAAGTTCACCGCCGTCGGTACTTGGCCAAGCCTCGGCTGATCGTGTGTGTTCCGTCAGGCATCACTGGTGTGGAGCAGCGCGCGGTCAAGGATGCCGGTTACGCCGCCGGTGCTCGCAAGGTCTTCATCATCGAAGAGCCGATGGCGGCGGCTATCGGCGCTGGTCTTCCGGTTCACGAGCCGACAGGAAACATGGTTGTCGACATTGGCGGTGGCACATCCGAAGTCGCGGTGATCTCCCTCGGCGGCATCGTCACGAGCCTGTCGGTGCGCGTCGGAGGAGACGAACTCGACAATGCCATCATTCAGTACATCAAGAAGGAGTACTCGTTGATGCTTGGCGAGCGCACCGCGGAAGAGATCAAGATAGCCGTCGGTTCAGCATTCCCAACTCCGGACGAACCGCACGCGGAGATCCGTGGACGCGACCTGGTCACTGGCTTACCGCGCACGATTGTGGTCTCGGCGGAGGAGGTTCGTCGCGCAATGGACGAGCCGGTGAACGCGATCATTGACGCGTTGAAAGCAACGCTGGATAGAACACCCCCGGAATTGTCCGGCGACATCATGGATCGAGGCATCGTGCTGACCGGTGGCGGAGCGCTACTGCGGGCGTTTCCCGAACGGCTCACACATGAAACGGGGATGCCGATCATCGTCGCCGAGAACTCGTTGGAGGCCGTCGTGCTCGGGTCAGGTAAATGCGTGGAGGAATTCGAGGCGCTGCAGCAGGTTCTTGTCTCCGAGCCCCGAAGATAGACATGCGAGGTCGCACGTTGCGGCTCGCTTGATCGAACGAGGAAAACTCGACAGATGCCCTCTCGCGGAATCAGGATCACGATTGCGACACTGCTTGTCGCGTCGTTGACCTTTGTGATCTTGGACCTGCGCGGCGGTGATGGCCCGCTGTCTAGCGCCCGTGCTGCCGCGAGCGCCGTCGTCGGTGTCCTGCAAAAGGGGGCCAACGCCCTTGTATCGCCGCTAAGCGGGGCGAGCGACTCCTTCTCGACGTGGCGTGATCAAGTAAGTCAGATCGCCGAACTCAGAGAAGAGAAGGCGAGGCTCAGCGAGGAACTCTCCGCCACGTTGTCCGATCGGGCGCGCGCCCGAGCCCTGGACGAGTTGTTGCGCGTCTCTTCGGCCGGGCGGTACCGCATCACGCCAGCGGAAGTGATCAGTGTCGGTCCGGCTCAAGACTTCGCATGGACCGTGGGTATCGACGCGGGATCGCTTGACGGCATCGAAAAAGATATGACGGTAATCAATGGCGACGGCCTCGTAGGACGCATCCTGAAGGTCAACCCGACGACGTCGACCGTCCTTCTGGTGGTCGACACATCCTCTTCCGTTGGTGGACGGGTAGCGACAACAGAGGAGATCGGCATCGTCTCGGGAACAGGACGGCAAGACTCGATGGAATTTCAACTTCTGGATCCCTTAGCCGAGTTGGTCATCGGGGACGCGCTCGTGACCTTCGGGTCGCGCGGAGGGCGTCCATACGCTCCCGGGATCCCGATCGGCGAGGTGATGGACATCACCGGTAGTGCCGGACAGTTGGCCCGGGTCGCCACTATTCGCCCATTTGTCGACGTGTCACAGTTGAGCGTCGTTGGTGTGATCGTCCGCCCCCCTCGAGACGATCCCCGCGATTCCGTTCTTCCACCGCGAGGTGGGACTGCTGCAGACGAGAGCAATGACGAGAGCAAAGTCGCGATCGACGCGAACGCTGACACCGGCGATGAGGCGACTGTGGACGACGGGGAGGATGCGTCGGATGCCGATTCGTCAGATTCGTCAGATTCGTCAGATTCGAACGATGCGGACGCGGACTCAGCGAACGGAAATGAGAACTAGCCAGTGATCATTCGCCAATTGGTAGTTATCGGCTCGCTACTTTTGGCGGCTGTGGTGCTGCAAACCACGGTCCTCAGCCGGATAGGGCTACCGGGTGCGACACCGGACCTGGTCGTGGTGACGGTCGTCGCGGTCGCNCTGGCGCTCGGGCCGGGNCCGGGCGCGNTGACTGGGTTTCTTGGCGGCGCCCTCCTTGACATTGCGACACCCTCGGACGCCATCGTCGGATTGGCATCGATTGTGCTCGTCGGGGTGGGCCTGGTCGTCGGTGTCTCGCTGGACCGCGACGAGTTCAACATCTGGGTGACGTCATTGGTTGCCGGTGCGGCCTGCGGTGCGGCGGCTCTTGCCACGGCGCTGCTGAGTGCGGTCCTGGGCAGTGAGCGCATTATCTGGGACGTCGTCCCGGGTGTGACGCTGACCACAGTGCTGTACGGGCTTATTCTCGGACGAGTGATGATCCCCCTCGTCGGGCTGCTCTCCCGGCGATTGGTTCCGGAGGCGTACCAGGACTAGGGAACACACCCGGTGGCTGGGGCGTCCGAGAATCAGGGTGTTCGAGGATCGGGGGGTGCGGCGTCCGGGCGACAGGGCGGCGGCAAGCGTACGAGCGGGCAGGAGGGGTTCATGAGTGAACGATCGAACGTTCGGTTGTTCGTGCTCGGCGCCCTCATGCTCTCTCTCGTTCTCACCCTGCTTGGTCGGTTGTTCTATCTCCAGGTCATGACGGGGGAGGACTACAAGGTTGCCGCTGTGAAGAACACTGTCCGAGAGGTCGTTGAACCCGCGGTGCGTGGCTTGATTCTTGACCAAGCCGGTCGACCCCTGGTGTCGAATCGCACGTCGCTGGTGATCACGGTGGACAAGATTGAGCTTAGCCGTGAGCCCGATGGCGGCGAGGCCGTGATCGAGCGATTGGGACGGATTCTGAACCTCCCCGCGGAGGGAATCGCTGACCGCTTGAAGTCATGCGGATCCGAGGATGCGAAGCCGCCACCGGTGTGCTGGAACGGCTCCCCTTACCAACCAGTACCGATCGCCCAGGACGTTGATCCGCAGAAGGCGCTCACCATCATTGAACAAGGGCGCTTGTATCGAGGGGTCGCGGCGCGACTCGATGCGATTCGCGAATACCCCGCCCCGTTCAACGTCAATGCCGCACACCTGCTGGGTTATCTCGGTCCGGTGACCGAAGAACAACTCGACGAGCAAGGGCCGACGACCGCATCCGACCGGCTGCGACGTACCGATGTCGTCGGTCGCTCCGGCTTGGAGGCGTACTACGACGAGGAAGTGCGGGGGAAGCCCGGCGTCACCACGCTCGCAGTTGACACCGCCGGTCGGGTGACCGGCACCCTCGAGCAATTCGATCCCGAACCGGGGCAGTACCTGATCTCGAGCCTGGACGCCCATCTGCAGTCCGTCGTCGAAGACCAACTCGTGCGGGCGGTGCAGCGTGCGCAACGGCAAGGCAACCCCGGGGACTCGGGAGCTGCCGTGGTCGTCGATGTCAAGACCGGACGCATTCTGGCGATGGCCAGCTACCCCACCTACGACCCGTCGATCTGGGTCGGAGGCGTGACGCAAAAACAATTCGAGAAGCTCATGGACTCCGGCTCCCTCGCGTCCAACGCGACGCAGGGCATCTTCGCGCCCGGTTCGACATACAAAGTGGTCAGCATCCTGGCGGCGGGTAAGGAGGGATTCGACCTGAACAGCACCTACGACTGCCCTAGTCGCGTGAAACTCGGAACTCAGGTGTTCCGTAATTATGAGTCCGCCGCGTACGGCGAAATCTCCCTGGCCCGCGCTCTGGAGGTCTCCTGCAACACCGTGTTCTACGGACTGGCTGATCGGATGTGGGAGCAGGCCGGGGGAGATGACGCGGGGCGTGACGGTGCAGACCCCGTAGCGGATGCGGCCCGTCAACTAGGTCTGGGAGCGGCCACCGGCATCGACCTTCCGGTGGAATCCGGAGGTCGCATTGCGAGTCGCAGATTCAAGATCGAGAACTGGGAACGCAAACGAGACACCTGGTGCAAGAACGCCGTTGAGGGCTACCCGGAGACCCGCAAGTCCAACCCCGAGCTCGCCGACTACTTCACTGCCCTGGATCAGGAGAACTGCGCAGACGGTTTCCGATGGCGTGAAGGTGACGCGTTGAACGCCTCGATCGGTCAGGGCGATACGGCTGTGACACCCCTGCAGATGGCGATGGTCTACGCGGCGATCGCCAACGGAGGCACCGTCTACGAGCCGCAATTGGTCAAGGCGATCGTGTCCGCCGACGGCAGAGAGATCCAAGAAATCCCACCGATCGTCTCCAACGAAATCACCGGAAGCCGCACCCGGCAATCGTTTCGCTTCCTGCAGCGCACGCTGCCCGGAGTCACGACCGACGGCTCGGGTCGCGACCCATTCTCGGGCTTCCCCCTCGATCAGATTCCCGTGGCCTCAAAAACAGGTTCTGCGCAGGTGACTGGAGACAAAGTCTCGACGTCGTGGTTCGCCTCGTATGCACCGGCCGATGACCCTCAGTACGCCGTCGTCATGATGGTGACGCAGGGCGGGTTGGGGTCCAAGACCTCCGCTCCGAGCGTGCGGAAGATATACGAAGCATTGTTCGGAGTCGACGGTCAAGACGTGAACCCTCGGCGCAGTGTGCTCGTGGATGGCAAGCCAAGCTCGGACCTCCCGGTCATCCGAAACGATGGAACGCCCGTGCTACCGCTAGGTAAGGATTCCGGCCTACCGGAGGCACGCGAAACGCTGACGGCCCGCGGCGATGAGGGCGGTGGGTAGCGGTGGCGAATCTTTTCCCGACGCAAGCCTCGGACGCTGCGGTAGCGCCTCAACGCGATCGCGGCGGCGGTTACTGGCGCGATCTCGATTGGATCTTGCTGATCGCGGCGTTCGCTTTGTCACTGATGGGCTCGCTTCTGGTCTGGTCCGCGAGTCGAGCCGATCTCGCTTCAGAGAGTGATCCACAGTCCTATCTGAAGCGACACTTGATCAACATTGGCGTCGCTCTCGTTCTCGGATTCATCGCCTCGCGCGTCAACTACCGACTGCTCCGGGCCTACACGCCCGTGGTGTACGTGGCATCGATGATTCTCTTGCTCGTTCCGTTTGTTCCCGGTCTCGGCGTGACCATTGCGGGCGCCCGAGCCTGGATTGATGTCCCGCTTGGCTTGACGATCCAGCCGTCGGAGTTCGCGAAGATCACGGTGGTCTTGATGATGGCGGCGCTGCTGTCCGAGCGGCGCGACCGGGAAGAGGAGCCGTCAGCCCAGGACGTGCTGCTGGCTCTCGTGGTCGCGGCGATTCCAACGGCAATCATTCTCGTGCAGAACGACACCGGGACGGTATTGATCCTCGCCGCCGTATCCCTGTCGATCGTGGCAGTGTCTGGCGTACCCACCCGATGGCTCGTCGGCTTGATCGGGGCCGCAATCCTCGGGGTGCTGGCGTCCATCCAACTCGGCCTGCTGCAGGAATACCAAGTGGACCGTCTGACATCGTTCATCAACCCCGATGATGATGTCAGCGCGAGCGCCTACAACGCGAACCAGGCGCGCATCGCGATCGGCGGTGGAGGGCTCGACGGCTATGGACTGTTCGAAGGTCCCCAAACACAAGGCAACTTCGTTCCGGTGAACGAGAGTGACTTCATCTTCACGGTGGCGGGAGAGGAGCTCGGGTTCCTCGGCTCTGCGCTGTTGATTGTGTTGATGGCCGTCATTTTGTGGCGAGCGGTGCTGATCGCGTGGAAAGCCGACGACCTCTACGGCCGGCTCGTCGCCACAGGTGTGGCCGCGTGGTTGGCGTTCCAGATGTTCGAGAACATCGGCATGACTTTAGGGATCATGCCCATCACGGGAATCCCGTTGCCCTTCGTCTCCGCCGGTGGCACCTCGATGATGGCGACGTGGATCGCGCTCGGCCTGCTCCAAACGGTGCGTCTACATTCGCTGGCGGTGCAGCGTTCCGAGGTCTAGGCCCCTCGGGGTCGCTACTCTGGAGCGCATGAGCGCCACAGTCTCCGAACATTTGGCTACTCGAGCATCGCTTCGCGCCGGGCGCGATGTCGGTGCGAGCCACTTCGATCGCCTCGAACCGCTGCTGGCGCGGATCAGCAAACCGATCCAATACGTCGGTGGCGAGGTGAACTCCGTCGTCAAAGACTGGGAAGACGCCACTGTGCGGTGGGCGCTGATGTACCCCGACGCTTACGAAGTCGGCGCCCCGAATCAGGGAGTGCAGATCCTGTACGAGGTCCTCAACGGACGCGCGGACGTTCTCGCCGAGCGCACCTACGCGGTGTGGCCCGATCTCGAGGAACTGATGCGAGAACACGGTGTTCCGCAATTCACCGTCGATGGTCACCGGGCGGTGGGAGATTTCGACGTCCTCGGGCTGTCCTTCGCAACCGAGCTCGGATACACGAACATGCTCAACGCACTCGATCTCGCGGGAGTTCCTGTGCACGCGGCAGATCGACATGGTGACGAGCCGCTCGTCATCGCCGGCGGCCATGCGGCCTTCAATCCGGAGCCGATCGCGGATTTCCTGGACGCCGCGGTCCTCGGGGATGGTGAGGAAGCCGTTCTGCTGATCACCGGGATCATCGCCGAGTGGAAGCGTGACGGGCGACCGGGTGGTCGGGAAGAGCTGCTGCTTCGACTGGCGCGGACGGGATCAATTTACGTTCCCCGCTTCTACGACGTGCAGTACTTGCCGGATGGGCGTATCCAGCGGGTGGCGCCGAACCGCTCGGACGTCCCGTGGCGGGTCAGTAAGCACACGCTGATGGATCTCGACGAGTGGTCGTACCCGAAAGCGCCGCTCGTGCCGCTCGCCGAAACGGTGCACGAGCGCATGAGTGTGGAGATCTTTCGGGGGTGCACCCGCGGGTGTCGGTTCTGCCAAGCCGGCATGATCACCCGGCCCGTGCGCGAGCGCTCCATCACCGGGGTCGCGGAGATCGTCGAAGGCGGGCTGAAAGCAACCGGCTTCGAAGAAGTGGGTCTGTTGTCGCTGTCGAGCGCGGACCACTCGGAAATCGCCGACATCGCGCGCAACCTCGCCGACCGATATGAGGACTCTCAGACCTCCCTGTCCTTGCCGAGTACGCGGGTCGACGCGTTCAACGTCGACCTCGCCAACGAGCTCTCCCGTAACGGACGTCGGAGCGGACTGACGTTTGCTCCCGAGGGCGGCAGCGAGCGGATGCGTCGGGTAATCAATAAGCAGGTGACGGAAGAAGACCTGATTCGTACGGTCACCACTGCGTACGCGGCGGGTTGGCGTCACGTGAAGTTGTACTTCATGTGCGGGTTGCCGACGGAAACCGATGACGATGTTCTGCAGATTGCCTCGATGGCGAAGGAAGTCATCAAAGCCGGTCGGGAGGCGTCCGGTCGACGCGACATCAAGTGCACGGTGAGCATCGGTGGCTTCGTACCCAAGCCGCACACACCGTTCCAGTGGGCATCGCAACTCGATCATGAGAGCACCGATGCTCGGTTGGCGAAATTGAAGGATGCGATTCGCTCTGACCGTGAATACGGCAAAGCGATTGGGCTTCGGTATCACGACGGTAAGCCAGGAATCGTGGAAGGTTTGCTCTCGCGCGGGGATCGACGCGTGGGCCGAGTGATCGAGAACGCGTGGCGGGCCGGCGCCCGTTTCGACGGATGGAGCGAGCACTTCTCTTTCGACCGCTGGATGGAGTGCGCGCAGTCCGCGCTATCGGACGAGGGAGTCGACGTCGACTGGTTCACCACGCGAGAGCGCGACCGGACCGAGGTGCTGCCATGGGAGCACCTCGATTCCGGACTGGATAGCGACTGGCTGTGGGATGACTGGCAAGACGCGCTGGAAGAGATCGCCGTCGACGACTGCCGGTGGACTCCGTGTTTCGACTGCGGAGTCTGCGATCAGATGGATACGCACATCCAGGTCGGGCCCACGGGTGTGACCGAACTACCGATGCCGGGCATAGGTGTCCCGTCCTGCGCGACGCCACTTGCCACACCACACGCCACGACCACGCAATCCTCAGCAACGCGATCCACGACAACGCAAGACGCGTCAAAGAACCACGGTGGGTAATCGGCGTCCTCCCGATCGGGATGTCGCGCCGGTCGTCCAGCGTGTTCGCATCAGATACGCGCGTCGCGGTCGGTTGCGGTTTTCCAGTCATCGGGATTTTCAGCGTGCTCTCGAGCGAGCCATTCGCCGGGCCGGCCTGCCGATCGCATTTAGTGCGGGGTTCAGCCCGCACCCGAAAATCTCGTACGCGAACTCCGCACCGACGGGGGCGGCCAGCGAGGCCGAGTATGCGGAAATCGGCTTGACCGCTGCGCGGGATCCCGAAGCCGTCCGCGCAGCCCTCGATTCCGCTCTGCCCCCCGGCCTGGACGTGGTCGATGCCGTCGAAGCCCACACATCGGACTTCGCCCAGCGCCTCGAAGCAAGTCGTTGGCGCATCGAGCTGGTGGACGTGGAACTCCCGGCTGCTCAGGCGGCCCGGGACGCGTTCTGGGCGGCCGATCACATCGAGGTGCAGCGAATGGCCAAGTCCGGGCTGCGCACCTTCGATGCCCGGGAACCTGTGGCCCACCTTCAGGTCGACCCCGACTCCCAGGCGCCATGTGTCATACTCAACGTGGTCGTCCGGCACGTCACGGTGACGGTGCGACCCGACGACGTACTAGCCGCGCTGCGGCGAGTGGCCGACCTCGAGCCGCCCGTTCCCCCTCGGGTAACTCGGCTGGCTCAGGGGCCTCTTGACGAAGCGACCTGCATCGTGGGCGACCCGTTCGCCCCGGACCGTAGGGGCTGACCACACGTCGATCGGCGGGAAGGTCCACGCAGCGCACCGCGCGCGAACCCGAACGCACCGACAAGGCTTGCCATGGAACGGCCCCCGCGTCAGTGACACGCAGGTGGGCCCCGAAGGAGAACGGCCCGATGGTCGACAAGAACGAAACATCCACGAACGAATCAGCCACGAACGAATCAGCCACGAACGAATCAGCCACGAACGGTTCTGCCCCCGCCGCGGGTGCCGGTGCTTCACCGCTGTTCCAAGCAGCCGCGGTACCGGCAGACGAAGCCAAGAAGCCGGCGCGACGACGGGCAACCCGATCGACAGCTCCACCGGAACCCCGCAGCAGTGATGACACGACACCTGCCGCGGGCGACGACACCGAACCTGCGAAGACGTCCAGCGCGAAGTCCAGCGCGAAGTCCAGCGCGAAGGCGACCAAGAAGTCGACGAAGAAGACCGCCAAGAAATCCACCAAGAAGTCGAGCGAGGCAACCGCCGACGAGTCGTCTGATAACTCGTCGGATAGCCCGTCGGATAACGCGGCGAGCGACGCAGTCGACCCGACGGAAACGACAGCGAAGAAGGCCACGAAGAAAACCGCCAAGAAGGCTGCCAAGAAATCAACCAAGAAGGCCGCCAAGAAGTCGGCAGACGAGGATGCCGGCGCCGACGGCGCATCCGATGACGCATCGACCGGTGATGCCTCCGCGGANAGTGAGGCNGANGACGGTGACGAGTCGAGCGGCCGTAAGCGCCGTCGACGTGGTGGGCGNGGACGACGACGNAAGTCNGGCGCNGGCGANGCTGGCNANGCCGATCCCGACGACGACAGGACCGATGGTGAGGACGACGACGATTCGGCCAAGGCGAATGACGACGATTCGGCGAACGAGGATGACTCGTCCACCGGCGGATCCACATCACGNCGTCGNCGGCGCCGGCGCCGNCGCTCNGATTCCTCACCGGATGACGAACTCTCACCCGACGATCCACCGAACACNGTCGTCAAAGTTCGNGAGCCACGCAATCGAGACTCGGAGAACACTCGCGGATCGACGCGACTGGAAGCCAAGAAGCAGCGCCGACGCGAAGGTCGGGAAGCCGGGCGCCGCCGGGCGCCGATCCTGAACGAGGCGGAGTTCCTCGCTCGACGCGAATCCGTCGAGCGCGTCATGGTCGTCCGCCAGGCCGAAGACCGGATCCAGATAGCCGTCCTCGAGGACGGTGTACTCGTCGAGCATTACGTCACCAAAGGTGCGTCCGCCTCCATGGTTGGCAACGTGTATCTCGGGCGGGTGCAGAACGTTCTNCCGAGCATGGAAGCGGCATTCGTGGACATCGGGCGTGGCCGAAACGCGGTGCTGTATGCGGGCGAAGTGAACTGGGATGCGGTCGGCCAAGAAGGTCAGCCCAAGCGCATCGAGTTCGCCCTGAAGTCCGGCGACCCGGTGTTGGTGCAGATCACCAAGGATCCGGTCGGGCAGAAGGGGGCTCGGCTGACGAGCCAGATTTCCCTGCCGGGTCGATTCCTGGTGTATGTCCCGCACGGGTCGATGACCGGTATCAGTCGCAAGCTGCCCGACAACGAGCGCAGTCGGTTGAAGTCCATTCTCAAGCGGGTGATGCCCGAGGACGCCGGCGTGATCGTCCGCACGGCCGCCGAAGGCGCGTCCGAGGATGCGCTGGAAGCCGACGTCGAACGGCTGCAAGCACTATGGACGGACATCACGGACGCGACCACGTCGGCGACACCACCCGAACTTCTCTACAGCGAACCTGACCTGGCCATCAAGGTTGTCCGCGACATGTTCAATGAGGACGTCGCAAAGTTGGTCGTCTCCGGCGATAGCGCGTGGCGGACCGTCGACGCGTACATCTCAGCCGTCGCACCGGATCTGCTGGATCGCGTGGACCACTGGGTCGAAGCCGAAGACGTCTTCGCCCACTACCGGGTCGATGAGCAATTGATGAAGGCTTTGGATCGCAAGGTCTGGCTCCCGTCGGGTGGATCGCTGGTGATCGACCGCACGGAGGCGATGACGGTCGTCGACGTGAACACCGGGAAGTTCACCGGGTCGGGAGGCAATCTCGAGCAGACGGTCACCAAGAACAACCTGGAAGCCGCTGAGGAGATCGTTCGACAACTGCGCCTACGCGACATCGGCGGCATCATCGTTGTCGACTTCATCGACATGGTGTTGGAAAGCAACCGCGATCTGGTCCTGCGACGCCTGGTCGAATGCCTCGGCAGGGATCGAACGAAGCACCAGGTGGCGGAGGTAACGACCCTGGGATTGGTCCAGATGACGCGCAAGCGCATCGGATCCGGCCTGCTGGAGTCCTTCTCGGACACCTGCGAGGTGTGTGCTGGACGAGGCGTCAAAGTCTCGTTGACGCACGCCCACGAGCCAGCTCCGCGATCACGACGTCCAGCCGGAGCTGTCGACCCCGCCGAGGTCGCTGCACGAGCCCTCGCCGCCCGCGAAGCCCAGGACGCGGGCGAGGCTGACTCGGATCAGGCCGACACGGATCATCCGGAACGCGGGAACGCGGACGCAGGCGCGGCTGATGATGACTTGCCGGAACTGCCCGAAGCTGCTTCGGACCAGTCCCTGTTTGCTAGCGACGACTAGATGTCGTCGATGGGCTCCCACCGGGAGAACACGACAGCCTGGCCGGGGCCATTCGGGTAACCGTCCACCGTCCACAGCGTGGCATCCATGATCTGAAACTTCGTGCCGTCGCTGGCCACCCGCTCACCGCTGTAGCCGGAAAGGACGCCGTCACGGCTCGCGTCGGAGAGCATTCGTGCTCGATCTTCCCTGGCGTCGGCCGGGGCGGAGAGCCGCGAGGGCATCCCGATCATGTCCTCGACCGACATTCGCCACAGGGACGCGGCCGCTGAGTTGGCGTAAACGAAGCGCGGGTCGACCCCGGCGTCGTGACTGAGCACGATCGCCTCGTAGGCGAGGAGGCGCTTCGCGTCGTCGAGGAGATNGCCGGACCGGTGCAGGAGTTCGCGGCCGATGCGGCGGGCGTAACTGTCCAGAATGCAGGCGGCGACGGTGGGAAAGGAGGGTCCTTGGTTCTCCAGCGCCACCGGTGGAGCCTGCCACAGGCCCTGTTGGGGGCAGGTCTGCCCCGAGAGGGCTCATGCCGTACTCTTTCTCCTTGCGCCCGATGGGCGGTGGGAGAGCCAACCGACCGCAGCACACCTCGGGTACGGGACTTAGCAACGAACTATGAGCAAGACCTAGGACAGGAGCACGCACGTGTACGCGATCGTTCGGGCCGGTGGCCGCCAAGAGAAGGTCGAGGTGGGTGACGTTCTCGTCGTCGATCGGATGGCGGGTGAGCCGGGAGCCTCCGTCCAACTACCAGCTGTCCTCCTCGTCGATGGCGCTTCGGTGACCACCGACAAGGCAGCGCTCGGCAAGGTCAAGGTCACCGCGGAGATCGTCGACCACCGCCGCGGTCCCAAGATCGACATCCTGAAGTACAAGAACAAGATCGGCTACCGCCGTCGTCAGGGCCATCGCTCCGAGTTGACGGCGGTCAAAGTGACCGACATCAAGACAGCCAAGTAATTCCGGGCGACTAGAGGACAACTGCCATGGCACATAAGAAGGGTGCATCCAGCACCAGAAACGGACGCGACAGCAACGCGCAACGTTTGGGCGTCAAGCGTTTCGGCGGTCAGATTGTCGGCGCAGGCGAGATCATCGTCCGCCAGCGCGGAACGCACTTCCATCCGGGCACCAACGTCGGCCGCGGCAAGGACGACACGTTGTTCGCACTTTCCGCCGGCACCGTGGAATTCGGTTCGCACCGCGGACGCCGCGTGGTGAGCATCCTCGTCGACTAGCGCACCGGGTCGCCCCGGTGCCATGAACCGGGAGTTCTTTGATGAGCACCTTCGTGGATCGAGCCGTGGTCCACGCGCAGGGTGGCAACGGCGGTAATGGATGCGCGTCGGTGCATCGCGAGAAGTTCAAACCTCTGGGCGGCCCCGACGGCGGTAACGGTGGTCGTGGTGGTGACGTGATCGCCGTTGTCGACTCTTCAGTGACCACATTGCTCGACCTGCACCGGCACCCGCACCGTCGTGCCACGCACGGCAGGCCCGGACAGGGGTCGCATCGCAACGGTGCGGACGCCGNCGATGTCATCGTCGAGGTTCCCCGCGGAACGGTCGTGACAGACGGGAACGGAAACGTCATCATCGACCTGATGACGCCCGGCGAGACGTTCGTTCTGGCACGCGGTGGCCGCGGTGGACTCGGCAACGCGGCTTTGGCGTCTCCGCGACGCAAAGCACCCGGTTTCGCGTTGCTCGGTGAACCGGGCGAAGCCCGAGACGTTGTCTTGGAACTCAAGACCGTCGCGGACGTTGCTCTCGTGGGCTACCCGAGTGCGGGAAAGTCGAGTCTGATCGCGGCGATCTCCGCTGCTCGNCCCAAGATCGCGGACTATCCGTTCACCACCTTGGTGCCGAACCTCGGCGTCGTCAGCGCCGACGACATCGTCTTCACCGTCGCTGACGTACCCGGGCTGATTCCCGGAGCCAGTGACGGAAAAGGACTGGGACTGGAGTTCCTGCGCCACGTCGAGCGGTGCAGCGTGCTCGTGCACGTGGTCGATTGCGCGACGCTGGAATCCGAACGCGACCCCCTCGCCGATGTGGACATGGTCGAGTCCGAGCTCGCCGCCTACGGGGGTTTGGTGGATCGTCCGCGCCTGATCGCGCTCAACAAGGTCGACGNTCCCGACGGGCGGGCGATGGCCGACATGGTGCGCGGGGACCTTGAGGCTCGCGGCTACCGCGTGTTCGATATTTCCGCAGCCACCCGTGAAGGCCTGCGGCCTCTGGTCTTCGCCATGGGGCAACTGGTGGTGCAGGCTCGTGCGAATCAGGTCTCCGACGAAGCAACTCGAGTCGTCATCCGGCCGACTCCCGTCGACGACGCCGGGTTCACTATCGAGAAGGAAGTTGATGGTTTTCGCGTTGTGGGAGCACGGCCGGAGCGGTGGGTCCGCCAAACGGACTTCAGCAACGACGAAGCGGTCGGGTATCTCGCCGACCGGCTCGCTCGGTTGGGTGTGGAGGACGAGCTGCGTCGTCAAGGAGCCGAGCCCGGAACGACGGTGATGATCGGCGTGGGCGAAGATGCGGTCGTGTTCGATTGGTATCCGACGCTTGGTGGCGAGGTTCCGGTGTCGGGGCCACGGGGGAGTGACGACCGACTGCATGCGGCGCATCGCGCCTGGGGAGACGACGATGAGTGAGGTTCGCGAGGCGATCGCGTCGGCGACTCGAATCGTCGTGAAAGTCGGATCGTCGTCACTGACCTCCGAGGTCGGTGGAGTGGACGAGGAACGACTCTCGGCCATCGTGGCGAATGTCGCGTCTCGTTGCGCGCGAGGAACCGAGGTGGTTCTCGTCAGCAGCGGAGCGATCGCGACGGGATTTCCCACTCTTGGGCTGGCTCGGCGCCCGCAGGATCTGGCGACCCAGCAAGCATCGGCGAGCGTCGGGCAGGGAATGCTGCTGGCGCATTACACGCGCTTCTTCGCCGAGCATGGCTTAACGGTGGGTCAGGTGTTGCTGACGTCTGAGGATGTCACGCGCCGCAATCATCACCGCAATGCGCAGCGAACGCTCTTTCGCCTACTCGAACTCGGAGTGATTCCGGTGGTCAACGAAAACGACACCGTAGCGACGGACGAGATCCGCTTGGGCGATAACGACCGACTCGCGGCCTTGGTCGCCCACGTCGTGAATGCCAGCGCGCTGATTCTGCTGTCCGACGTCGAAGGGCTGTATGACGCACCGCCGAACAAGCCGGGCGCGACCTTGATCACCGACGTTCGCGACGCGCAGGACATCGCCCAAGCGCGCGTGGGTGGAGCCGGTGGCGCGGGGGTCGGCCTTGGAGGCATGGCCACCAAAGTGCAAGCGGCCACGATTGCCACGAGCGCGGGCATCCCGACACTGGTGACGTCGGCGGCGAACGTGGGCCGGGCACTCGATGGCGCAGACGTCGGCACCGTGTTCCACCCCACGGGGCAGCGAACATCGACTCGACTGTTGTGGCTCGCGCACGCGACGACCCCGAACGGCACACTCACCCTCGATGACGGCGCCGTCGAGGCAGTGACGGTGCGACGTGCATCACTGTTGCCAGCGGGAATCACTGCGGTGGATGGGACGTTTGTTGCGGGAGATCCGGTGGACTTAATTGATCAAAACAGTCGCGTGATCGCCCGAGGTTTGGTGAACTTTGATGCGCGGGAGCTTCCGGCGTTGCTGGGGCGCTCGACTCGGGAACTAGCACGCGAACGTGGACCGGAGTTCGAACGCGAAGTCGTGCACCGAGACGACATGGTGGTCTGGTCGCAGTAGCGGGCGGAAGGAGGCGCGATGGTCCTCCGCAGCGTGCCGCCGTCGGCCGACATCGGCTCGCTCCGCATGTGGCATGTGACCTTGACGGTGTCCGGCGAGCCGCAACCCATCGATCATGTGCGCCAGGCGTTGGAACGCTTGAGTCATGCGCACCCGTTCTTGTTGGAGGCTCGGTACGGAAACGACCGCGCGGAGTTGCGTTACTGGGAGGAAGCCGAAGGCATGGACGCGGCAGTTGCGATCGCGAGTGCCATGTGGGGGGCCAACGAACGCTCATCCAGGCTTCCGGGATGGGATGTCGTCGGGCTTCAAGTCCTCGACCGGCAGACCTACCTGCAGCACGAGCCGCTCCGCGCGCTGCCACCCGAGGGACGTATCGCACCCTTCTAAGGTCGCGTACCCTTCAGCCATGCTGGATGACCGCGAACTCGTGCACGACACCGCACGCCGAGCCCGCGCCGCCGCCCACGAACTCCGGGTGATGACGCGCGAGGAAAAAGATCGTGCGCTCGTTGCGATGGCAAACGCTCTTGAAGCCGATGCCGCCGTCATCGTGCGGGAGAACGAGATCGATACGGCTCGCGCCCGCGAGAACGGAACATCGGCGGCTCTGATCGACCGCCTCACTCTCGATGCTGACCGCATTGCGGCTATCGCGCAGGCTCTTCGGGACGTGGCTGCCCTACCGGATCCGGTCGGTGAAGTGATCCGCGGATACACCCTGCCGAATGGTTTGCAGGTCCGTCAGGTGCGCGTCCCGATCGGCGTGGTCGGAATGATCTACGAGGCCCGACCGAACGTCACCGTCGATGCCGCGGGTCTATGCCTCAAGAGCGGTAACGCCGCACTGCTTCGTGGATCGTCCTCGGCGATGAACAGCAACCAGGCGCTGGTCTCCTCGATGCGTTCGGCGCTGACCGAGCAAGGGTTGAACCCCGACGCCGTGCAACTCGTTCCCGGGGATACCCACGAATCGGTGAAGCACTTGATGACGGCCCGCGGCCTCGTCGATGTGCTGATTCCGCGCGGGGGCGAATCTCTGATCCGCAATATCGTCGAAAACTCCACTGTCCCGGTGATCGAAACCGGCGTGGGCAACTGTCACGTGTACGTCGACGCTGACGCCGACATCGACAAAGCCGTTGCCCTGGTCGTGAACAGCAAGACCCAACGGGTCAGCGTCTGCAACGCGGCGGAAACTCTTCTCGTGCACCGAGAGGTGGCGGATACTTTCCTGCCTCGAGCGTTGGAAGCCCTCGCCGATGCTGGCGTTACCGTGCACGCGGATGCGCGGTTCGTCGATGCTGCGGCCGGCGGTCCGTGCACGGTCGTCAGCGCGACCGATGAGGACTGGGCGGCGGAGTACTACTCGCTCGACCTGGCCGCCGCGATCGTAGACGACATCGACGAGGCCATCGATCACATACGCCGGTGGTCGTCCGGTCACACCGAAGCGATCATCAGCGACAGTCAAACGGCGATCGCACACTTCACGGCACGCAGCGATTCCGCAGCGATCATGGTCAACGCCTCAACACGCTTCACCGATGGCGGAGAATTCGGTTTCGGCGCGGAGATCGGCATCTCCACGCAGAAGCTCCACGCGCGTGGCCCGATGGGGCTGCCAGAGTTGACGTCCACCACATTCGTCGTGACCGGCGACGGTCACACCCGCACGTAGGCCGCCTGGGTAGGGTGAGGTTATGAGCGCACACAGTCTTGTTCTCGCAGCCAGCGAAGCCGGCGGTGAAGCCGGCGTTCCCGCATGGGTGTTTGGCTTGGCCGCCCTCGGAGTGCTCGTCGGCCTGCTGATCATCACCATGATGATCAGGGTCGATCGCTAACGGGGTAAGACGCTGAGCAACCTGCGCATCGGTGTCATGGGAGGCACCTTCGACCCCCTCCACCACGGGCACCTGGTGGCCGCATCGGAAGTGGCCGGCCGTTTCGATCTCCAGCGCGTGATCTTTTGCCCCTCCGGTGCGCCGTGGCACAAGACGACTCCCACGACCTCCGCTGAGGATCGCTACCTGATGACGGTGATCGCGACAGCGGCGGATCCCCGCTTCGAGGTGTCACGGGTCGATATCGACAGAGACGGCCCCACCTACACCGTGGACACCCTGCGTGACCTGCACGACGGTTTCGCCCGTGCTCACCCGCACGACTCCGCCGAGTGGTTCTTCATCACCGGTGCGGACGCGTTGACGGAGATTGTCGGCTGGCACGACCCGGACGGGATCATCGAGCGAGCCCACCTCGTCGGCGTCACCCGGCCCGGTCATCAACTCGCCGACCCCGGTCTGCCCGAGGGCGTCGTCACCTTGATCGAGATCCCGGCCCTCTCGATATCCAGCAGCGACATCCGTCAGCGTGTATCCGAGGGAAAGCCGATCGACTATCTCGTTCCCGAGGGTGTTGCCCGATGGATCCGCAAACATCGCCTGTACGCGGATCGCCAACACTCAGGTGGGGCCTCGTGAGCGCGGCTCCCGACTCCCTCGACACCGCGATGACCGCGGCGCAAGCGGCATCCGACAAGCTCGCCACGGACATCGTTGCGATCGATGTCAGCGAGCAACTGGTCATCACCGATGTCTTCGTGATCTGCTCCGGTGCCAACGAGCGTCAAGTGAAGTCGATCGTCGACGCGATCGAGGAAGCGTTGCACGCCAAAGGCGTGAAGCCGATTCGTCGGGAGGGCGTGAAGGGGGCGCACTGGGTGCTGTTGGACTTCGGTGATGTCGTCGTGCACGTGCAACAGGCGGAGGATCGCATCCACTACGCGATCGAACGCCTATGGAAGGACTGCCCTGTCGTCGAACTACCGGAGTCGGTGACGTCGGGCCAGGTAGCTGGCTCGAGGCACGGCCCGGATCATGATGCGGAGTAGTCGTGGGCGAGCGACAGATAATCCTTTGGCGTCACGGACGCACCGCATGGAATGCCGAGCGGCGATTTCAGGGACAGTCGGATATCGAACTCGACGACGAGGGCCGAGCGCAGGCCGAGCGCGCCGCCGAGTTGCTGGCGTATCTCGAGCCGGATCGCATCATCGCGTCGGATCTCGCCCGCGCCTGGGCGACCGCCCAAGCCTTGAGCGCGAGAACTGGCGTTCACGTCACGGCCGATGCCCGGCTGCGTGAAACCTTCGCGGGGGAGTGGGAAGGCCTGAGTCGAGTGGAATTGCTGGAGCGCCATGGGGATGAAGTGGCGCGGTGGGCATCAGATTCCGCTGCGCGCCCCGGTGGCGGTGAAACCCGCATCGAGGTGGCCGACAGGGTGGTGGCAGCGATCACCGACGGGCTCGATGAGGTAGCGGAATCCGGAACCTTGGTCGTCGCGACCCATGGCGGCGCGGCGCGGGCGGGTATCGGTGCGTTGCTAGAACTGCCGCCAGAGCAGTGGGCGTGCCTTGGGGTATTGAGCAATTGCGCCTGGTCAATTCTGAGCGAGAACACCACCGGATTCGGCCCGGCCTGGCGTCTGCAGGAGTACAACGCGGGCTCGTTACCAACGCCCGCACTCGCCGACGATCGCTAGCGGCCCCCGGGTATGCTGAGCGCTCCTTACGGGGCTGTGGCGCAGCTGGTAGCGCACCTCCATGGCATGGAGGGGGTCAGGGGTTCGAGTCCCCTCAGCTCCACCGTTTGGTGGTGAGTTATAGGGCAAGGTCGTCACCTTCGGGTGATCCGGAGTGAGAGCAATCGGCGAGTTGGGATTCAAGCTGTAGCTCCACCAAAAAGAATTTCTCGTGGACTTGCCGGCGAGATTCGACCAGCACGTGGTGCAATACGTCAATGACGTCTCGTGAAACGACCTAGGCTCACCACGTGAGTATCGCTAGATATCGGTGGGCTTACTCAATCACGTGCGGGGTCGCGAGTTTGGGGCTTGTCATCGGGTTTTCGATGGTCCTACGAGACACTTACCCCAGCTTATCTACGGAGCCGTCATTACTGGGGAGCTCCGGGCAGCCCCTCATTCATCGCATCGTCGATTACCTGTCGTTCTTCACTATCTGGTCGAACATTGTTGTCGCCATCGTCGCCGGCCATTTTGTGTATCGACCGCGTGCAGCGTCCTCATGGTTTCGAACCCTGTGGTTGAGCGCTCTACTCATGATCTCAGTCACCGGCTTGATTTATCACTTCGGTCTCGCCGATCTCGTAGACACCCAAGGGGCAGCCGCGGTCAGTAACGCGTGCAATCACATATTGACACCACTTGCGTTCGTTCTCGCATGGCTGATCGTCGGACCTCGGGGTTGGATTTCGGCGAAACTCATCATGGCCAGCTTCATTTTGCCGCTCTCGTGGATCCTTCTCACGTTGATTCGAGGCGCCATCATCGACGCCTACCCCTACCCTTTCGTGAACGTTGTCAAACTCGGTTACGGGCCCGTCTTGACGAACCTCGTCGTCATTTTGCTGGCCTGCTGCGTGCTTGCACTACTGCTGTGGGGCGTTGACAAGGCGATGGTGCTCCTCACGACCAGGCGCGGGAGAATAAGGGGCTAACGCGGCGCTCAACGTAGCTGCGCATCACACCATGCTTGCCAACTCGGCCCTGTCCGACGGCCAGTTTGCGCACATCACCTGTCAGCAGCAGGCACAGGCCGACTACCGAGCCGCGGCCACCGCTGCGCCACTTTGGGACGTTGTCGACTGGATTAACTCGAACCCAAGAGGTGGGTCGGACAGCAACGCTGTGCGCGCTGATTAGTGAGCTGGACCATCTGAGAGTTAGAAGAATCTGGGATTTGGGTTAGAGGTACCTGTCCCCGGCGTCTCGATCTGTCAGGGACAGGTAAGCGTTAGCACCGACCACTCGTTGTTTGGCCCTATCTCGGCAACGGACCATTGGTTATTACGGATCCATTCGCCTCGCACATGTCATCGATGGCACATCTCTGCGTAACGTCCACGTCATCAATGTCGTGAGACAATAGAAGCGTCGGGTGACCCCCGGCGTACAACACAACAAGGGCCCCACAAGGGCGAGAAAGGTAAGGCCAGCATGTTCAAGCGCATTCGCGCGTATTACTCGCAGGAAGCCACCAGCCGACGTGCCGTCGAGCGCGAGTGGCGCAAGCAACGGGAATTGGCAGGGCCCTACGGCTCAAGCCACGTCGAGGAGATCGACGCGATTTTCTCCCGTCACCTGTAACCCCGGTAAGGAAAGCGCCTCCCGGCGGAAATTTTCGCCGGGAGGCGCTTTTTGCTGTGCTTCCAACCCGAGGTGGGGGCCGTGTCGCCTCTGGTGATGAGATGACCAAGAATGTGGACGATCGGGAGAAACTGTGACCACGAATAGCGAGATGCCGTCGGGCCCGTTGACCGGTCATGTCCTCATCGTGGGGGCAGGGCCCGGACTCGGGATGGCCTTCGCTCGCCGCGCCCTCGCGGGTGGATCGGACGTCACGTTGGCTGCTCGTTCGGCGGGCACACTCGACGAGATGGTGTCGCATCTCGGCCCCGAGGGTGGGCGGGTGACGACCCTGGTTGTTGATGCGTCGCAACCGACGGCGCTCCGCGACACGGTGGCCACCTACGCCGACGCGTGTGACCCTTCAATCAACTGCGCGTTGTTCAACGTGTCCGCCTGGGTACCGGGAGGTCTGAACAGTGACCTCGATGCCGTGAGCTCCGGGCTCGATGCCGGAGTCGTCGCGGCTCTGGCGATGACCCAGGCGGTGGTTCCGCGCATGCTCACCCAGTCGTCTCCGCGCATCCTGTTCACCGGAGGTGGAACGGCGGACTCCCCGATGGTGGCCAGCATCGGGCTCGGGCTGCAGAAGGCGGCGCTTCGCAATCTCGCCATCGCGCTCGACAAGGACCTGCGCGAGACGACGATTGCGGTGCGGACACTGACCATCCGCGGAAGCATCGCTCCCGGGACGGCATTCGATCCGGACCGAATCGCTCGCGCGTTATGGCAAATCGCCAACAGCGACAGCGTTGTTCACGAGTTCACCGGTGTCGGCGACTAGCGGCCCGCACCAAGAACTCGTGCGAGCGACGCTCTAGTCCTCGCAGGACTCTTTCATCACGATCACCGTCAATGTCGAGATGTCCGGATCCCCGCCCCCTGGCGGTGTGGCGGAGATCTTTACCTTGGCCGTGCCTGGCTTGCGAGCGGTGATCATCCAAGTGGTGGTGCCGGGCGCACCGACGAGGACGGAGGCCGAGGGGGTGTACTCGCCTTTGCTCACCTTGATGGCCTTCTTCTTCCCCGTCGTCGACGCCGACCATTGGTACCCGGTAGTGCGGTTGGTCTGGAGCGTCAACTCGATCTTCTCTCCTGGCATCAAGCGGACCTGACCCGGTAGTTCGGTCACCGTCAAGGTGACCTCACCAGTTGAGTTCGCCTGAGCGTTAGCGGGTGCACCTGCGGCTAGGGCACCGATGGCCAGCCCGACGGCTGCGAGGAACACGGTGGTGAGGCGCACAAGGGTTCGCACGATCAGATCCTAACCACATCGCCGGCTCCCGCGTTGGAGCGCCTCACGACCTCTTTCAGGGGTGTCAGGAACTCGAATTGACCCGCGTTTGGTGAAGATTGCGGGACCTTTACGGGTGGGGCTCGGCCTCCACCGCAGGTGCGCGTCGGGTCGCCAGGAAGGATCCGATGATCACCAGGGGGAAGCCAACGAGGATTCCCCAGGTCAGCGGCTCGCTCAGAACCACGACGCCGAGCGCGAGCGCCACGGCTGGGGCGATGAAGGTGATGACGGTCGTGCGGGACGGGCCGGCTTCGGCGATCAGCGCAAAGAAGACAAGGAAGGCCGCCGCCGTGCACAACACACCCAGGATGATCACCGACCACCACGCCTCGGTGGAGACAGGCACCAAAGGCCGGGTCACCCACGCCAACGGCGCGTAAACGATCGCGTTGACGACCAGCGCCATCGTGATGACGGCCATGGCGGGAGCGCGAGAAAGTTTCGTGGCGACGATGATCGGGCCGAAGGAGTAGCCAACGATCGTGATGCCCAAGGCGGCGACGCTGAGCCAGTCATCACCGCGGATGTCGATCCCGACGAGCGTCACCACTCCGATGACCCCGATCGCAAGGCCGAGCGCGCGGGACTTGCTGATCCGGTCGTCAATGCCGATGCGCCAACCGATGACCGCGGCAAGAATGGGAACGGCGGCGATCAAGATCGCGGTTACCGAACTTGAGAGCCGAATCTCGGCGTAGGACAGCGCACCGAACGGTAGTGCGATCTCCACGAACGCGAACACGACTATCCATGACCAATCGGTCACGCCCAACCGCTTGACGTCTCCACGGGCGACAACGATGGGCAGCAGAATCAACGCTCCGAGGGCTACGCGCACCCAGACAACCATCGCCGGAGAGAGTTCGTCGACGGCGACCTTGATGAACAGATAGGGGATGCCCCATAAGACAGCGAGGGCGATGAAGAGCGCCCAACCCCGAGCAGTCACGAGGGCGCACTGTACGCCCTGAAAGGATCCGCCCGTGGGTGCCCATCTGTTCGTCTTGGCCGACTCTCTGGCGTTCCACGGACCCGAGCGGATCGAGCAGCCCACCGACGATCGGCTCTACCCGATGGTGTGTGCCCGGGAGTTGGGAGCCGAGGTGGACCTCGTTGCCCGTGAGGGGTGGACGGCGCGGGACGCCTGGTGGGCGCTCACCAAGGACCCGATGGCGTACGGCGTGTATTTGCCCCGTGCGGACTACGTGGTGATTGGNGTNGGTGGCATGGATCAACTCCCGGCATCGGTACCGACGTGGCTGCGCGACTCGCTGCCGTACGTCCGTCCGGGAGGGCTGCGCCGACGACTCCGTCGCGCCTACCGCGATCTCACACCGGGCGTCATCCGGGCCACGGGTGGACGGCTTCGGCAACTGCCGCAGGACGCGACCGACCGCTATCTGACCCGGATCATCCAAACGATCCGCGTGCTGCGCCCCGACGTGCCGGTCGTGCTCGTGGCGCCCACTCCCTATCGCTCGCCGTACTACCCGTCGTACCGGCACCACGCGGGCGCCAGCACGGCTGCGCATCGCTTGGCGCGCGCGCTCGACGTCGGTCTCGTGGACCCGGAGTCCGCGGTGCTGCCGGGGTTGCGCGATGGAAGCGCCAACCCCGACGGCATGCATTGGTCGTGGGCAGCCCACCGACACGTGGGCTGCGCACTCGCCGAAGCGTTGGCCGGTCGGTAGTGGTGAGCTACCTCGGTAGTCTTGCCCGTCTATGACAACCAGCGCGGACACCGGCCACGGCGACGCCCGGTACGACGTCGAAGCCATCCAGGAACGGTGGCTTCCGGTGTGGGACGAGTTGGCGCCGTTTCGATCGGGACGCCCAGATGATCAGCGTCCCAAGAAGTACGTGCTCGACATGTTCCCGTACCCCTCCGGTGACCTGCACATGGGCCATGCTGAGGCGTACGCGTTGGGTGACGTTATCGCGCGGTACTGGGTGCACCGAGGCTTCAACGTCATGCACCCCATCGGCTGGGACGCCTTCGGATTGCCCGCCGAGAACGCGGCCATCCGGCGCGGTGAGGATCCGGTGCGGTGGACCTACGACAACATCGCGCAACAGAAGGCGTCCATGCGCCGCTATGCATGCAGTTTCGATTGGGACAGAGTCTTCAACACCTGCGATCCGGAGTACTACCACTGGAACCAGTGGTTCTTTCTGCAAATGTTCCGGCGAGGTCTCGCCTACCGCAAAGCCAGCAACGTCAACTGGTGCCCCGAGTGCCAGACGGTGCTCGCCAACGAGCAGGTGATCGCAGGGCAATGCGAACGGTGCGACTCGAACGTCACCAAGAAGAAGTTGACGCAGTGGTATCTGAAGATCACCGACTACGCCGATCGTCTACTCGACGACATGGAGCAACTCGAGGGTAAGTGGCCGGAGAAGGTGCTGTTGATGCAGCGCAACTGGATCGGCCGATCCACCGGCGCCGAAGTGCACTTCGAGATCGAAGGTCGCGAGGAGGCCGTCACCGTGTATACGACGCGGCCCGACACCCTCTACGGCGCGACGTTCTTCGTCGTCGCTGCGGACTCCGATCTGGCATCGGAGCTGGCGGCTCAGAGCCCGGCGCAGGCGGAGTTCTCGGAGTACCTCAACAAGGTCAAGCAAACATCGGAAATGGATCGCCTGGATTCCTCTCGAGCTAAGACCGGTGTGTTTTTGCAGCGCTACGCCATCAACCCGGTCAACGGGGAGCGCATTCCCGTGTGGGCTTCGGATTATGTGTTGGCCGACTACGGCACGGGCGCGATTATGGCCGTGCCGGCCCACGATCAGCGTGACCTCGACTTTGCTCGCACCTTTGACCTCCCGGTCCGGGTCGTGGTGGACGCCGGTGAGGATCCAGCGGTCACCGGGGAGGCGACCGCCGACGACGGACCGCACGTGAACTCCGGTCCGTTGGATGGACTGAACAAGGACGAGGCGATCGCTGCCATCATTGAGGTGCTTGCGGAGCGGGGAACCGGTGAGGAAGCCGTCAACTACCGGTTGCGCGATTGGCTCATCTCCCGGCAGCGCTACTGGGGCACACCGATTCCGATCATTCACTGCCCGTCGTGCGGCGAGGTGCCCGTGCCCGATGAGCAGCTCCCGGTCGTCCTGCCACCGGCGGAGGGCTTGGATCTCAAACCCAAGGGCACGTCACCGTTGGGTGGCGCCGTCGCGTGGGCGACGGTCGACTGCCCGCAGTGCGGGGGTGAAGCGACACGGGACCCCGACACGATGGACACCTTCGTCGACTCGTCCTGGTACTACCTCCGCTACGCCGACCCCAACAATCACACGGCTGCCTTCGACCCGGAGTTGGTGCGCGAATGGCTTCCGGTCGATCAATACGTCGGCGGCGTGACTCATGCGATTCTCCATCTTCTGTATAGCCGCTTCTTCACGAAGGTGTTGAACGATCTCGGCTTAGTCGACTTCAACGAACCCTTCACGCGCCTGCTCAATCAAGGCATGGTGATCATGGAGGGCTCGGCGATGAGCAAGTCGCGCGGCAACCTGGTGCGGTTGTCCGATGAGCTCAGTCGACACGGCGTCGACGCGATTCGCCTGTCGATGGTTTTCGCCGGACCTCCGGAAGACGACGTTGACTGGGCGGATGTGTCTCCGTCTGGTTCGGCCAAGTTCCTCGCTCGCGCCTGGCGGCTCGCCGGCGACGTCACGTCATCTCCCGGGAGTGATCCTCGGGGCGGCGATGAGAGCGTCCGCAAGGCAACCCATCGCGCCCTGCACGATGCAGCCCAGGCCGTGGAGACGTTCCGGTTCAACGTTGCGGTCGCGCGCGTGATGGAACTTGTCAATGTGCTGCGAAAGGCGATCGACTCCGGGCCTGGGTCGGATGATCCGGCCGTTCGTGAAGGAGCCGAAGCCGTCGCGATCATGGTGTCGCTCGTTGCGCCCTACACAGCCGAAGACATGTGGGCCCGGCTCGGACATGAGCCCAGTGTCGCGCAGGCCGGATGGCCGGACGTCGATGAGTCACTGCTCGTGGAGGACTCGGTCACCTGCGTGGTCCAAGTCGCAGGCAAGGTCAAGGATCGTCTTGACGTGTCACCGAGCATCGCAGAAGACGAACTGCGCGACCTCGCCCTCGCCTCGAAGGCAGTTGCCGCTGCGCTCGACGGTCGCGCGGTGAAAACCACGATTGTTCGGCCTCCAAAACTGGTCAACGTCGTCCCGGAGTAGTTCGCTTCCTCGCGCGTCATCCCCGCCGAGCAACCTCCCACCCAGCATCGTCCCCACCCAGCGTCACGCCCATCCACAGGACGCCTGAGTCCATGGCGTAAATGGTGGTGCCGTTTCTAGCGTCCGGATATGGGGTCACAACGTTCTCGCGCGCACGTTCGCGACCGATTGAGTCGAGTGAGCGGATCGAACGGATCGAACGGATCGAACGGATCGAACGGATCGAACGGATCGAACGTATCTAGCGAATCGACGCAACGGGGAGAGCAGGAGCCCGCTATCCCGACGGTGGCGACCGGCGTTGACCATGTGATCGCTGCGCCAGCAGCCGAGCGCGCATCGCGGGATGGCGCAGAGGAGACCCGTGCGACGCGAGGGGTTCGTGGCGCCTCGCGGACGCGACATTTCTTCGGTGCGTGGGATGGGCGTGCTCGGAGGGCTGTGCTGGTGTTGATCGGGGGATTGGGCGCCGTGCTGGTGTGGTGGTGGGTCAGCGGTCAGCCGTCGAGTGTCACCACCGTCGAGACCGACGATGCATCGAATGTGGTCGACGCTTCTGTCACGCCTGGATCCAACGCGGGTGAATCGGCCATGCACGAATCAGACAGCGACCGCTCGCGAGCCAACGAGATATCGCCCGTCGTGGCGACGTCCACAGTCGTTGTTCATGTGGTGGGCAAGGTCGCATCGCCGGGAGTGGTGCAACTTCCGGCCGGTTCGCGTGTGCTCGATGCCGTGGAAGCCGCGGGAGGGGTGACCAGCAGCCGTGCGTTGTCCACGGTCAATCTGGCGCGCCTGGTGGTTGATGGGGAGCAGATCGATGTCGGGGCCGATCCGCGAGCCTCGGGCGGCACGTCGCGAATCTCGTTGAATTCCGCGGACGCGCAGCAGTTGCAGCAGCTGCCCGGTGTGGGACCGGTGATTGCCGAACGCATTGTTGCGTGGCGAACCGCCAACGGGCCGTTTCGATCGGTTGCCGAGCTCGGCGAAGTCTCCGGCATTGGACCAGCGATGATCGCGCGTATCGAGGACCAGGTCGGCATGTGATCGACGCTCGGCTGGTGGGTCCGGCTCTGGCCGCGTGGGCGGGGGCGCTGGTGTCGCTGGTCGGGCTGACCAGCATCGACGCACTGGACAGTCGACATGCAGGGGCCCTTCGCGTGATGGCGCTCGGGGTGCTCGCCGCACTGGTGGCGGTGGCGGGCTTGTGGGTGGTGCGACGAGGGGCAGCGGTTGTCATCGCCGTCGCGGCAGGTGCGCTCGGAGTGCTCGCCAGCGCGGGGCAGATCGCTGCCTGGACGAGTCCGGCTTTGGTAGCGGCGATGAACACGCAGGCGGAAGTCACGGGAACGATCGGTGGCCCGGTGCGAACCTCGCTGGACACTGCGTTCGTTCCCCTTGCCGTCGAGCAGGTGTCGACACGGCACCGAACCGTTCAGGCACAGGTGCCGGTCACACTGACGTTGCCGCGCTTTTCGGACATTCCGGCCGCCGGCACGCCGGTCAGCGCCATCGGACGGCTGCGCCCGGCCGGCAATTCCGTCACATCGGCTGCCTATTTCAACTCCGAGAACGTTCGTGCCCGAGGGCCCGCGTCGCGTATGCATCGAGCGGCGCAGGCGATCCGGGAGTCGCTGGCCCGGTCGTTGCCCGATGCACCGCCGGGAGGCTCGGCCCTGGTCGCGGGCCTGGCCATCGGCGACGAACAGCACATGTCCCCGGAATTGGTGGAGCAGATGCGCAACAGTGGCCTGGCGCACCTGACTGCGGTGTCCGGCGGCAATGTGGCGATGGTTGTCGGTGCGGTCCTCGGCATCGCGTGGATCGTGCGATTGCCGGTGGTCGTGCGCGTGCTGAGCGCGCTGGCGGCGCTGGGCTTCTACGTTGTTGTCGTTCATCCGCAGCCCAGCGTGCTGCGTGCCGCGGTCATGGGATCGGCGGTCGTCGTGTCGCTCGTGGTCGGAGGGCGACGATCGGGTCCGTCGATCCTGGCCGCCGCGGTGCTGATCTTGGTGGTGCTCGCACCATCACTGTCGGCTCGTTGGGGGTTCGCGCTGTCGGTCGCGGCGACAGCTGGCATCGTGTTGCTGGCTCCTGCTCTGCAGAAGGCAGTGACCGAATCGCGGTGGGGACGCCGGGTACCTGTTCCGGTGATCATGGCGGCGACGATCACCATCGCGGCGCAAATCGCGACGGCTCCGGTGTTGTTGGCCATGGGCGCTTTTGTCGGCCTCGCGGCTATCCCGGCGAACCTGGTCTCCATGCCGGTCGTTCCCTTGATCACCCTGGCCGGGCTCGGTGCCGCCGTGCTTGCTGTAGTGCCGGTCGGCGAAGCGCCCGCCGATTTTCTCGCGTGGATCGGAGCATGGGCGGGTGAATGGATCGCCCGCGTGGCCGCCGTTGCCTCGCAGGTCGAGGTGCTGCGTATCCGAGGAAGCGTCTTGCTCGCGCTTGTGGCCCTCGGGTGCTTGATCGCGATCGGGGTGGCGTACGTGCGCCGGCATCGCCGAGATCACGCCGGCGTTCGTCCCTATGCGGTTTCGGTGGCGGGGGTGATTGTTGCCGCCGTCATCGTGTGGTCGGTGTTCCCACCGAGTGCGCGCTCGTGGCCTCCGCGCGGATGGCTCATGACGCAGTGCGATGTCGGCCAGGGCGACGCACTCGTCGTCGCACCACGGGAGGGTCACGGCGCAGTCGTGATCGACGTCGGGCCGTCTGCCAAGGAGATCGACTCGTGCTTGAGCGACCTTGGCGTTCATCACGTGTCTGCGCTCGTGTTGACGCACTTTCACGCAGATCACGTCGGTGGGCTGACCGGGCTGATCGATGGTCGCCGGGTCGACGCGGTGTTCGCGACCGTCCACGACGAGCCCGTCGAGCAGTTTCGGGGAGTGGGCGTCGAGTTGCGTCGGCGCGGAATGTCGATGCGTCGATTAATGGCCGGTTCCTCTATTGACGTCGGTTCGAGCACCTACGAGGTCCTGTGGCCTCGGCGAATCATCACCGGCGGACGAATCTCCGACGGATCGGTGGCCAACAACGCCAGCGTCGTTCTCGAGGCGAACCTTGATGGCGTTCGGGTTCTGCTTACCGGGGACATTGAGCCCCCGGCCCAGGCCGCGCTGGTCAGTGGCCCGGGGGGCTTCGATGTGGTCAAAATCCCTCACCACGGGTCGGCCCATCAGCATCCGCTTTTCGCTCCCTGGGCTCAGGCGGACCTCGCGGTGGTGAGTGCGGGATCGGGCAACCGCTTCGGGCACCCTGCCCCGGACACATTGCAGGCGTGGATCGATACGGGTGCACAGGTNGTGCGTACCGATCAATCCGGAGATGTCGCCATCGTCAGAAGTGGCGATGGAAGTCTCGGCTTCGCCACGCGACGTGACATGCTGGGCTCATCATGAGCGACCCGGCCCGCATCACCCTCGTCCGCGGGGGCGAGCAGGCCCTCGTCGACCGCGCTATCGCGTCGACGGTCGCCGGTATTCGACACTCCTGTCCCGACGTCGACCGCGAGTCGGTCGATGCGAGTACCGACGATGCTGTGAACGAATTCCGCAACATGTGCGCACCGACGCTCTTCGGAAGTGACGTGATTGTCGTCGTCACCGGTCTGCAATCAGCAGACGATGCCTTCGCCGATGCGCTCACCGAGGTGCTCGCCGATCAGCCCGAGAACGTGTGGCTGGTGCTGCATCACGATGCGACAGCCGGAGGAAAGAAGTTGCTCGAAGCGGTCCGCGCGGCCGGGGCGAGCGAAGTCGAGTGCCTGGCGGTGAAGAAGGGCAAGGCGGCGATCGAGGTCATCTCGCAGGAGTTTGCTCGTCGCAAGAGGCGGGCCACCTCGGACGCGATCAACGTGCTGTATGAATCGGTTGGTCACGACCTGCCGATGCTGTTCGCTGCGGTCGGTCAACTGGTAGCCGACATTGACGATGACCCGATAACCGATGTCCACGTGCACGCGTACTTCGCCGGGGTGGCTGACGTGGCTGGATGGCAGATCGCGGACCACGTGTGGAATCGACGACCGGCCCAGGCTCTCGAATCGGTGCGTCACGCCGCCGCAACAGGAAACGCGTCCGGTGTCGGGGTGATGAGCGTGTTGGCGATGATGTCGTCGGTGCGCAACATCATTCGGGTGGGCGGTCTCGGTCCGGGCGCGAGCGACGCCGACGTGGCCCGCGAGTTGGGTATCCCGCCGTGGAAGGTGTCATCGCTAAGGCAGCAGTGGTCGCGATGGAGCGGTGATCAACGTCGCCTGGCGGCGTCGCTTGTCGAATTAGCCGACGCTGAAGCGCTGATGAAGGGCGGTCTCGAGCCTGGTCAGGCTCTGGATGTGGAGCAGAAGTTGTTCGAGCTGGAAAAACTCGTCGTGTCGACCGGCGGTCGGTAACTCAGAGAGCAGCGACGCGCTTGCTGATGGCCGACTTGCGGTTGGCCGCCTGGTTCTGGTGAATGACGCCGTTGCTCGCCGCCTTGTCCAGTGCCCGATTGGCCTCACGCGCGAGAGCGGTGGCAGCCGTAGCGTCACCAGCATCGGCCGCCTCACGGAACTTGCGAATAGCGGTCTTGAGGGAGGACTTCACGTCCTTATTACGCAGACGCGCCTTCTCGTTGGTTCGGATGCGCTTCTTTTGCGACTGAATGTTCGCCACGGACGTTCCTTCGACTCTCGTTGTGCTGGACCTACGGGTGAGTAGTGGACTTACGGGTGGAGCGCCACAGGGATCTGCAGCCGCATAAGAGTACCCGTACCCTGGGGGCACCCCCCGAGTGGCCCCGACGGTCCCACTCGGCCCCGTGGCCCCGACCGTCCCTGTGAGAGGTTGTCCGTGACCCACCCATCCACCGCTGGCGCGCCCGCGAGCGGTCGATCGGCACCGGGGGACACCGATCCGGGAGCCATCCGAAACTTCTGCATCATCGCCCACATCGACCACGGCAAGTCGACCCTGGCCGACCGGATGCTGCAGATCACCGGTGTTGTTGACGACCGCTCGATGCGCGCGCAGTACCTCGACCGGATGGACATCGAGCGGGAACGGGGCATTACGATTAAATCGCAGGCCGTCCGATTGCCCTTCGCGGCCGCCGACGGTCGTGAGCACGTGTTGAACCTGATCGATACGCCAGGGCACGTGGACTTCACCTACGAGGTGTCGCGCTCACTCGCGGCTTGCGAGGGTGCTGTCCTGCTCGTGGATGCGGCTCAGGGGATCGAAGCCCAGACGCTCGCGAACCTCTACCTGGCGCTGGAGAACGACCTGCAGATCATTCCCGTGCTGAACAAGATCGACCTGCCGGCCGCGCAGCCAGAGAAGTACGCGGCGGAACTCGCGCACATCATCGGCTGCCATCCAGACGACGTGCACAAGGTCTCCGCGAAGACGGGCGAGGGCGTTGAGGATCTCCTGCAGACCATCGTGGACGTCATCCCGGCGCCGATGGGGGACGCCGATGCTCCGGCGCGAGCGATGATCTTCGACTCGGTGTATGACACCTATCGCGGAGTCGTCACCTACGTCCGGGTCGTCGATGGGCGGATCGGGACGCGAGATCGGATCTCGATGATGTCCACCGGTGCCGTCCACGAGCTGCTCGAAGTTGGAGTGATCTCCCCGGAGCCGACTCCGGCGAGTGGCCTGGGCGTCGGCGAGGTCGGCTACCTCATCACCGGAGTGAAGGACGTTCGTCAATCCCGCGTCGGCGACACGATCACCACGGTGACCAAGGGGGCGACGGAGCCTTTGGGTGGCTACCGCGACCCCAAGCCGATGGTCTTCTCCGGCCTGTATCCGATCGACGGTTCGGATTACCCGATTCTGCGCGACGCCCTCGACCGTTTGAAGCTCAACGACGCAGCGTTGCAGTATGAGCCGGAAACCTCCGTGGCTCTGGGATTCGGGTTCCGCTGCGGTTTTCTGGGACTACTTCACCTGGAGATCGTTCGCGAGCGTCTGGAGCGCGAGTTCGATCTCGACCTCATCTCCACGGCGCCGAACGTCATCTACACCGTCCAGATGGAAGACGGTAAGGAAATCGTGGTTACCAATCCGAGCGAGTTTCCCGAAGGTAAAGCCGCCGCAGTAACCGAACCGGTCGTCAAGGCAACGGTCATCTTGCCGAGCGAATTCGTCGGCACCGTGATGGAACTGTGCCAAAACAGGCGAGGGTCTCTGCTGGGGATGGACTATCTATCCGAGGATCGCGTCGAGATGCGCTACACCCTGCCGCTGGCGGAGATCGTCTTCGACTTCTTCGATCAACTCAAGTCGCGAACGCGGGGATATGCATCGCTGGACTACGAGCCCAGTGGCGAGCAGACCGCAGATCTCGTCAAAGTGGACATCCTGCTGCACGGAGATCCGGTCGACGCCTTCTCCGCCGTCGTGCACAAGGAAAAGGCTTACAGCTACGGCGTGGCTATGGCGCAGAAACTGCGGGAACTCATTCCCCGTCAGCAGTTCGAGGTGCCCATCCAGGCAGCCATCGGGTCGCGAATCATCGCGCGCGAAACCATTCGAGCGATCCGCAAAGACGTGCTCGCGAAGTGCTACGGAGGCGACGTTTCGCGTAAGCGCAAACTGCTGGAAAAGCAGAAGGAAGGCAAGAAGCGCATGAAGATGGTCGGCCGCGTCGAGGTGCCGCAGGAAGCCTTCATCGCTGCGCTATCGACATCCGAGGCACCCGCCAAGAAATGAGCGAGCCGCTTTCGCTCTACGTTCACGTTCCCTTCTGCTCGAGCAGATGCGGCTANTGCGATTTCAACACCTACACGGCGTCCGAGTTAGGGGACGGCGTCGATCGGGCCTCCTTCCACACCCATCTTGCGTCCGAAATCACCATGGCAGCGTGCACTCTCGCCCCGTCGTATCAAGTGGACACCGTCTTCTTCGGTGGCGGAACGCCGACGCTCATCGGTGCACCGGCGCTGTGTGATCTGCTCGCGCGTATTCGCGACGAGTTCGATGTCGCGGCCAACGTGGAGGTGACCACAGAAGCCAATCCCGACTCCGTCGACCAGCAGATGCTCGAGGATCTCGTCACCGGAGGGTTCACGAGAATCTCCATCGGAATGCAAAGCGGCGCACCACACGTGCTCGCCACACTGGAGCGCACCCATACGCCGGGTGCGAGCTCCGCAGCGGCACTNGCCGCGAGAGCCGCCGGGTTCGACCACGTCAACCTGGACCTGATCTACGGAACTCCCGGAGAGAGCGACGACGACGTGCGGCGTTCGCTCGATGAAGTGCTCGACGCTGGCGTCGACCACGTTTCCGCGTACTCGCTGATCGTTGAGGACGGAACCGCGCTCGCCCGACGCGTCGCCCGCGGCGAGATCGCGGAACCCGATGACGACGTCGCCGCCGAACGCTATGAACTCATCGACGATCGGCTCAGCGACAGCGGCTTGCGTTGGTACGAGGTCAGCAACTGGTCCATGCCGGGCGGCGAGTGCCGCCACAACCTCGCCTATTGGCGCAACAGGGATTGGTGGGGTGTTGGTCCCGGAGCCCACAGTCACCAGACGGGACACCGATGGTGGAACGTCAAGCATCCACGCACCTACGCCGCCCGGGTCAGTGCGGGAATGTCACCGGCCGAAGATCATGAGGAGACAACGCCCGAGCAGCAGCGGCTCGAGCGGCTCATGATGGGGCTGCGGGTTCGCGAGGGCGTGATCGCCGACGAGGTCGAGTGCCCGCAGATCGCCGTGCTCGATCTCGTAGACCGGGGACTAGTGGAGGCCAAACCAGCACACGAGCTGGCGGCCCGGATCGTGCTTACCCGGCGGGGTCGCCTCCTCGCGGACGCCGTCGCACGAGAATTGGCCGTCATCAGCGAGGCATCCTCAGGGCCGGACGCAGAGCTGGACGCAGGGCCGGACGCGCCCACGGCGAAACAGGCCGATCCGACGTAGACTTGGCACTCTGGACACGCGAGTGCTAGGGAAACCGACGGGAGGTGCCGTGCTCGAAGACCGCCGACTGGCCGTGCTGCGCGCCATCGTTGAGGACTACGTCGCTACGCACGAGCCCGTAGGTTCAAAGGCGCTGGTGGAACGGCACCACCTGGGTGTTTCTCCCGCAACGATCCGCAACGACATGGCGGCCCTGGAAGAAGAGGGCTACATCACCCACCCGCACACGTCGGCGGGCCGGATCCCTACCGATCGCGGGTATCGGTTGTTCGTTGACCAGATCTCCAACGTGAAGCCAATGAGTGCGCCCGAGCGCAAAGCCATCGAGAGATTCCTCGGGGATGCTGTCGACCTCGACGATGTGATGGGCCGGACGGTCCGCTTGCTCGCGCAGATCACTCAGCAGGTTGCGCTCGTGCAGTACCCGTCATTGGAACGAAGCAGCGTCCGCCACGTCGAACTGATCGCGGTCAGCGACACCCGCTTGATGCTGGTGGTCATCATGGACACCGGTCGCGTCGAGCAGCGAGTCATCGAATGCGCGGCGCCGCTGTCGGAGCAGGTCCTGGGGGATCTCCGGGCGCGCCTGAACGCCGCGGTCGCCGATAAGCCGTTCGCTTTCGTCTCCGATGCATTGAAGGACCTCGACAAAGGGTTCGACGTGAGCGACCAGCGACTCGTGCAGGCGGTGATGGCGGCGGTTCTCGAGGCTGTCACCGAACGCATCGAGGAGCGCGTGGTGCTCGGTGGCACCGCGCACCTGGCTCGTTACCAACAGTCGTTCCCGATGGCGATACAGCCCGTTCTCGAAGCCCTGGAGGAGCAGGTTGTTCTGCTGCGCCTTTTGGGAGAACTGTCTATCGAGTCACCGGTGACGGTTCGCATCGGTCAAGAGAACGATGTCCACGGGCTCGAATCAACCTCGGTCGTCACCGCTGGGTACGGCCGGACCGATGAGCCGGTCGCGTCGCTGGGTGTCGTCGGACCCACCCACATGGACTACGCCGGGACGATGAGTGCGGTTCACGCCGTCGCGCAGTACGTCAGCAAGATTTTGAAGGGACAGTAGGTGGCTGTGGCAACGGACTATTACGCGATGCTCGGCGTATCGCGGGACGCTTCTGCAGAGGAGATCAAGAAGGCGTACCGGCGTTTGGCGCGGGAACTGCACCCGGACGTCAACCCGGATCCCAAGCACCAGGAGCGGTTCAAGCAGGTCACCGCGGCATATGAAGTGCTTTCTGATCCCGAGAAGCGACAGATGTATGACATGGGTGGAGACCCGCTGAGTCAATCCGGAGGGTTCGGAGGATTCGGCACCACTGGTTTCGACTTCGGCGACATTATGGATGCGTTCTTCGGTGGTGGTGGAGGCGGTCGCCAGCGTGGACCCCGCAGCCGGGCGCAACGCGGGCAGGACGCCCTGGTGCGAGTGCAGATCGACCTGGCGACGGCAGTATTCGGCGGCGAGCAGGACATCACGGTGGACACCGCGACCGCGTGCGCGACCTGCACCGGTTCGGGAATGGCCGAGGGAAGCGAGCTGGAAACCTGCGTGATGTGCAAGGGCGCGGGCGAGATCCAATCGGTGCAGCGGTCGTTTCTCGGGCAAGTAATGACCTCGCGTCCGTGTCCGCAATGCCAAGGATTCGGCACGACCATTCCTTATCCCTGTCCGGAGTGCTCGGGTGAAGGTCGTGTGCGCAGTCGTCGCACACTCACCATCAAAGTGCCACCGGGTGTGGACACCGGAACGCGCATCCAACTGCAGGGAGAGGGCGAGGTCGGCCCCAACGGCGGCTCCGTGGGCGACTTGTTCGTCGAGGTCGTCGTGGCCCCGGACCCGGTGTTCGAGCGTCACGGAGACGAGTTGCACTGTGTGGTGAAGATCCCAATGTCCGCTGCTGCACTCGGTACCAGCGTGCACCTCGACACCCTCGACGGCCCCGAGGATCTGACGGTGCCGGCGGGGACCCAAGCGGGAGCAACGATTACGTTGCGGGGCAAGGGTGCCTCGCGGCTACGCGGCGGGTCACGCGGTGATCTCTTCGTCCACGTGGACGTCGAGGTTCCGTCGGAATTGGATATCCGTCAATCGGAATTGCTCCGTGAGTTCGCAGAGCTTCGTGGAGAGAACACCACGCACGCGGTGTCCACGCGAACAAGCGCAGACAACGGTGGCCTCTTTGGTCGCCTGAAAGACGCCTTCTCGTCGCGGTGAGCCCACCGGTTTTTCTCCTCGACCCCGACCGTGCCGCCGAGGTGCGCGTCGGTGGCGAGGTTGTGCTGGACGGGCCGGAAGGCCGGCACGCAGTGGCCGTGCAACGTGTTCGCGCCGGCGAGACGATCCAGTGCGTCGATGGCGGTGGGCGACGCATCACCGGATCAGTCGCCACCGTGCAACAGGCAGGTGTCGCGACGATCACGGTCGCGGCGGTGACCGACGAGCCCGAACCGATGCCGCAGATCACCGCGGTGCAGGCAATCGCCAAAGGTGATCGCGGCGAACGCGCGGTGCAGGTGCTGACCGAAGCTGGAATCGACGCGATCGTGCCGTGGCAAGCCGAAAAGAGTGTTGCGCGATGGGATGAGACGAAAGCAACCAAGAATCGAGGCAAGTGGGCGGCCACCGCTCGAGAGGCAACCAAGCAGGCACGACGCTCTCGGGTCCCGCGCGTGGATCCGGTGACGACATCCGGGGGTGTCGCGGAACTGATTGCCGCGTCGGGCGTGGCCCTGGTTCTGGATGAGCAAGCGTCTGTGCAGTTGACCTCCATCGCCGCGGAAGCGGCCCGAGACATCATGCTGGTCATCGGCCCGGAAGGGGGACTCAGCGACAACGAGCGAGGACAGTTCACGGATGCGGGGGCCCATCTCGTGCAACTAGGTCCGTCGGTCCTGCGCACGTCCACCGCGGGGATAGCTGCGTTGAGCGTCCTGTCGGCTCAGATAGGGCGCTGGTAACCCCGTGATCGCCGTGAAATGATGACGTGATGGCCGACTGCCTGTTCTGCTCGATAGTCGCGGAGGAGATCCCCGCGGACATCGTGCTGTCCAATGACGACGTTGTTGCCTTCCGAGACATTGCTCCGCAGGCGCCTGTGCACGTGTTGGTCGTGCCGCGCGATCACCACGCGAACGTCGGCGAATTGGCCTCTGCTGCTCCGGCCACGACCGCAACGTTGCTGCAGGCGGCGCAGGAGGTGGCGGCTGACGAAGGCGTGGGCGGTGCCTACCGGGTCGTGTTCAACACCGGCGCTGGCGCCGGACAGACGGTGTTCCACGTCCACGCTCACGTGATCGGCGGCCGAAACCTCGAATGGCCCCCCGGATGAGCAACGCAGCGAGCGAGTCCGACGCACGCATGACCATCGAGATCCCCAACTCTCAACCGATGGTCGCCCTCCTGGGATCCAATGACGAGTACCTCCGCCTGATCGAGAACGCGTTTCCTTCGGTGAGCGTGCTCGTGCGGGGCAACGAAATACGACTCGACGGCTCGGCGGAGGAGAGCGCGGTCATCGACTCCTTGATCGCCGAGATGCTCGCGATGCTTCGTACCGGCCAGGCCCTGTCGACGGAGTCCGTCGAGCGTTCCATCGGCATGCTGCGCAGCGGCACGCGCCCATCCGACGTCCTCACCGCCAACATCCTCAGCAACCGCGGGCGCACGATTCGACCCAAGACCCTCAATCAGAAGCGGTACGTCGACGCGATCGACAAGAACACCGTGGTGTTCGGAATCGGCCCGGCCGGCACCGGCAAGACCTACTTGGCCGTGGCCAAGGCGGTGCAGGCGCTGCAGGCCAAGCAGGTGAACCGCATCGTGCTGACCCGTCCCGCTGTCGAGGCGGGGGAGCGCTTGGGCTTCCTTCCCGGAACTCTGAGCGAAAAGATCGATCCCTACCTGCGCCCCTTGTATGACGCGCTGCACGACATGATCGACCCGGAGTCGATTCCGCGCCTCATCACGTCCGGCACCATCGAAATCGCCCCCCTGGCCTACATGCGCGGACGAACCTTGAACGACGCCTTCGTCATCTTGGACGAGGCTCAGAACACATCGGCTGAGCAAATGAAGATGTTCCTGACTCGATTGGGATTCGGATCGACCATGGTCGTCACCGGCGACATCACGCAGGTGGACCTTCCCGGCGGAACGCAGAGCGGGCTGCGTGTGGTCGGGGAGATCTTGGACGGACTCGAGGACGTTGGCTTCTGCCGCCTGACGGCTCACGACGTCGTCCGCCACAAACTCGTCGGCAAGATCGTGGAGGCCTACGACCGGTATGACGCGAGGCGCCAACCATGACCCTGCCGAGTATCTCGGTCGACGACGACGCCGGCTCGCCGATCGACCTGAACGCGCTCAGCGACCTCGCCGGCCATGTTTACTCGACGATGCATATCCATCCCGATTCTGAACTCGGAATAACGCTGGTGGATATCGACCGGATCACCTCGCTGCACGAAGACTGGATGAACGAGCCCGGCCCCACCGACGTGGTGAGTTTCCCCATCGATGAGCTGGTGCCCGGCACCCCGGAGGCCTTGTCCGGCCCGGGGATGCTGGGGGACATCGTCATCTGCCCAGAGTTCGCCCAGGCGGATGCCGCCGCTGCCGAGCGCAGCCTGGACGAACACGTGCAGTTCCTTACCGTCCACGGGCTGCTTCATCTGCTGGGATNCAACCACGCGACGGAAGAGGACTACGCGAGGATGTTCGCCCTGCAAGACGAACTACTGGATAGCTGGGGTGCGGCACGATGAATCTCTGGCCGGTGTTGATCGCCATCGCCTTGATCGTCGTGTCGGGGCTGCTGATCGCCGCTGAGACGGCAATGACCCGTGTGTCCAAGACTCGGATCGATGAGCTCCGCAAGGAAGGCAACGGCAACGAGAAGCGGGCGGAATTGCTGCTTGGCGTTTTGCAGGATCGGGCGCGGTACGTAAACGTATTGTTCCTGCTGTCGACAATCGCGACAATCACGTCGATCACGCTGATCAGTTACGTGGCGGTGCGGGCGCTGACCTCGGGTGACGGCTGGTCGACGTGGATTGCACTCGCCGTCGTGATCGCCGCCTTGGTTGTGGTGGCCTACATCGGCCTGGGTGTGGCGCCACGGACCTTGGGCCGCCAGCACGCGGAGCGCATCGCCTTGATCGCCGCACGACCGACCCGGTTCCTGGCAACGATCCTGGGTCCGATCACGACACTGCTCATCGTCATCGGCAACGCCTTGACGCCGGGCAAGGGCTTCCGCGAGGGGCCGTTCGACACCGCAGCGGAGCTCCGGGAGATGGTCGATCTCGCCGGCGCGGACGACTTGATCGAAGACGCCGAGCGAAAGATGATCCACTCGGTATTCGACCTGGGGGACACGTTCGCCCGCGAGGTCATGGTGCCCCGCACCGAGATGGTGTTCATCGAACGAAACAAGTCGCTACGGCAGGCCATCAGNNTGAGCTTNCGCTCTGGNTTTTCTCGGATTCCAGTCATCGGGGAGAACGCTGACGACATCGTCGGTGTGATCTACCTCAAGGACATGGTCCGACGTACCTTCGAGCATCACGAAGCTGGGCGCGAAGACACCGTGGATGCACTCATGCGGGCTACCTCTTTCGTTCCCGACTCCAAGCCCGCGGACGAGTTGCTGAAAGACATGCAGGCCGCACGTGTGCACGTCGCCATCGTGGTGGACGAGTACGGCGGGACGGCCGGCCTGGTGACGATCGAGGACATCCTGGAGGAGATCGTCGGAGAGATAGCCGATGAGTACGACACTGCGGCTCCCGAGGTCACTCAACTGGACGATGACCGTTACCGGGTGCTGTCGCGCATGAATCTCGATGACTTCGCGGAATTGACGCAGATGGAGATCAATGCCGAGGACGAAGGCGTGGACACGGTGCTGGGCTTGATGGCGAAGCGACTCGGTCGCGTGCCGATTCCCGGGGCCGAGGTGGTGGAGAACGGCTGGTCCCTCGTTGCCGAGCGGGGCGCCGGGCGCCGCAACCGGATCGGGGCCGTGTTGGCCACGCGCATCGCCACTGCGGACGATGGTGAACAGCACGACGAAGAGTGATCAGCACGATGATGCGTGATCGGCACGCACCGAGCTCAACGGCGCTGCAGGCCTGCTCGACCGCCGGTGCGCGTCGAGTATTGACTACGGTCGCAACATGAAACTCACGGACTTCCAGGCACTAAGTTTCGACTGCTACGGCACCCTGATTGATTGGGAAGCCGGCATCGGATCGGTATTGCGTGCATGGGCTGATCGACACGGCGTCGCCTTGAGCACGGAGGAGTTGCTGGTCGCCTACGCCGACAACGAGGCGGACGCTGAACGACACCACCCGACAGACNCCTATCCNTCGATACTCGCGCGAGCCATGCGCGGTCTAGGGAAGACGCTNGGGGTCGACGTGTCCGATGACGACGCGCACCTCTTGGCGACATCGGTACCCAACTGGCCCGCGTTTCCCGATTCCCACCAGGCTCTGGAGCGGCTCGCGCAACACTTCGCACTCATCATCGTGTCCAATGTGGACGACCGTGGTTTCGCGGCGAGCAACGAAAGACTCGGTGTCACGTTCGATGCGATTCTCACCGCCGAGAGCATCGGCTCCTACAAGCCATCGCTCCGCAACTTCGACGCCCTCGATCGGCAGGTGGATTCGATGGGCATCCCGCGCGAGAGGCTTCTTCACGTAGCCCAAAGCCTGTTCCACGATCACGTCCCGGCGAAATCTCGCAGCATGACGACTGTGTGGATCGACCGTCGCCACGCTGATCCTGGGTGGGGCGCGACCCCCGACCCGCACGCGACGGTGAGTCCCGATTGGACGTTCACGTCGATGGCAGAGTTCGCCGACGCCGTAGAGTCCGGTCGATGACGCAGCACAGTCAGGCGCCGGTGAATCACGCGAGCGGTCACCGGAGCGGTTTCGCGACGTTTGTCGGCCGGCCGAATGCGGGGAAGTCCACCCTAATGAACGCGATCGTGGGGTCCAAGGTGGCGATCACGTCCGATCGACCACAAACCACGCGCCGCACNATCCGCGGCATCGTCAGTAGAAGCGACGGCCANNTGATCATCGTCGACACTCCGGGAATGCATCGCCCCCGCACGTTGTTNGGTGAGCGTCTGAACGACCAGGTGCACGAGACGCTTGCGGACGTCGACGTCATCGGACTGTGTTTGCCGGCCACCGACGACATCGGTCCTGGCGATCGATACATCGCTCAGCAGGTTGCCGCGTCCAAGGCCGTCGGCATCGCTGTCGTGACGAAAACCGATGCAGTGTCCGCGGATCGAGTCGCTGAACAACTGATGCACGCGCAGCANCTGGGCAGTGAGGTCGGGATCGACTTCGCGCACATCGTGCCGGTCTCCGCGACGACGGGGGCGAATATCGACGTGCTGACGCAGCTGCTGATCGACACGCTTCCCGAGGGCCCGAGTTTGTATCCAGAGGACGAGGTGACTGATCAGCCGNTNGACATAACGATCGCGGAATACATCCGCGAGGCCGCCCTGGCGCAGGCACGTGATGAACTTCCGCACAGCATTGCCGTCGTGGTGGAGGAGATCGTTCCGCGCGAGGATCGCCCTGCCGGCAAGCCGTTGACTGACGTCCGGGCCGACATCTACGTCGAGAGGGATAGTCAGAAGGCGATCGTCATTGGTGCGAAGGGCTCACGGCTTCGAGATATCGGCGCGGAGTCGAGGCCTGAGATCGAACGGCTCCTGGGCACTGCCGTGTTCTTGGATCTGCATGTGAAGCTCGCAAAAGACTGGCAGAAGGACCCGAAGCAGTTGCGGCGCCTGGGGTTCTAGATGCGGTCGTGCAACGCAGGATCGAGTTCGTACCGGCGGCCGTAGGTTTCGATCACGGCGATGACGATCGCCACCACGGGAATGCCGATGATGGCGCCGATCGGGCCGAACAGGGCTGCGCCGATGAACACCGAAGCGAGCGCCACCCCGGAGTTGATTGCCATCGTCGCGGTGGAGATCCGTGGCGAAAAGATGTAGTTCTCAATCTGCTGGTAGATCGTCGCGAAGATGACGATCCACAACACGTCCCAGGGGTCGTTGAAGGCGGCGAAGAATGCAGGGACGATGATGCCGATATAGGTGCCGATGGTCGGGATGAACTGGCTGACAAATCCGGCGAAGATACCCATCGGGAGCCAGTACGGGATGTCGATGATCCAGAAGAACGCGACATGCGCCGCCGAGGCAACCGTTGCCAGTGCCAGCTTGGAGATGACGAAGCCCCCGGCTTTGCGTACCGAGATATCCCACACCTCGATGAAGACGACTTGACGCTCCGGCTTCAGCCANGANGCGAGGAAACGCTTGATCTGGGGCGCTGACGCTGAGAAGTAGAAGCTGAAGACGATGATGGTCACGAACGAGAAGATCGCACCGAAGACGCTGGCGATAACGCCGAGGAAGCCGCCGGCGAGGGAGCCAGCAAGGTCAGCCAACTGCTGGGTGGTCAGGTTCAGGTTGGACGTGATTTCCGCTGGATCNATGCGCGCGTCGAAGGTGCCGTTGAGCCACGACACGACGTCGACGATCAAGAACGGCACGCTCAAGACCAGGGCCGTTGCCTGCGAGGCCAGAGCGCCTCCGAAGAGAACAAGGAAAATCACAATGCCGGTGATGACACCGACAGCCACGATGGCCGTGGCCAGAGCTCGCGGCATTCCCCGCTTCGCGAGGCCCGAAACCAGTGGGTCGAACGAGATCGCCAGCAGCCACGCGAGCAGGAGGTTGAACAAGAATCCGGCCAAGCGCAAAGCGCTCCACTCGAGAATCTGAAACAGGAGTATGCCGACGAGGATGATCAGAACGCTTCGGCGAAGAAATCTCGGATCCAGGGCCACCATCTGGACCGGACGCCGCGACTCCACCTCGTCGGGGGTATCCGCCGGAACGTCAGGAGGTGTTGGATCCTCGGACATTCCCATCCTCCCGGGCGCGTCAACTGCGTGCGGTGCTGCCCGCCGGTGAGAATGTACCGTGCCGACCTACCGNGATGAGGGAATTGTGCTTCGCACCCAGAAACTGGGCGAGGCCGATCGCATCATCACGCTGCTCACCCGTCGAAACGGCCGGATCCGCGCCGTGGCCCGCGGTGTGCGCAAGACGTCGAGTCGGATCGGCGCCCGCCTCGAACCGTTCAACCACGTCGATGTCCAGTTCTACGAAGGCAAGTCACTGGACAACGTGACCCAGGTCGAGACGATNGACGCGATGGGCGGTCGACTNGCGGACGATTACGCCCGGTGGACGGCCGGAACGGCGATGCTCGAAACCGCGGAGCGTCTCTCCGCAGAAGAGCGCGAACCGAACGTGCAGCAGTANGCACTGTTGGTATCGGGCTTGAGGTCGATGGCGGCGGGAGAGCACGAACCGACCTTGATTTTGGATTCTTACCTTTTGCGTTCCCTAGCGGTCGCGGGATGGTCGCCGTCCTTCGACGAGTGCGCTCGTTGTGCGCAACCCGGGCCGCACCGAGCCTTCAACGTGCACGCGGGTGGGATGGTCTGTAGCGCGTGCCGCCCACCGGGGAGCGCGGCTCCGAGTTCCGCCGCAGTGACCTTGCTCGGTGCCCTGCTGGCGGGGGATTGGGAGACCGCTGACGCGGCGGATGACAGGACGCGAAACGAGGCGAGCGGTCTCGTGGCGGCGTTCTTGCAGTGGCATATCGAGCGGGGCCTGCGCTCACTGCCGCTGGTGGACCGATCGTGACGCTCGACGGGATGGGTCCGCGGCGCGCCGGTCATCTGTGAGGATGGGGTGATGGCACGTCGAGCGACCGNACCGCTGAGGCAACCGACACCGCACCCATCGGGGGCGACGCCNCCGANCNTGCCTGCAGAACTNGTACCCAACCACGTGGCGATCGTGATGGACGGCAACGGTCGTTGGGCAAATGAACGCGGCTTGCCCAGAACCAAGGGTCACGAAATGGGGGAAGCGAGCCTGCTGGATTGCGTGCACGGCGCAATCGAGCTCGGCATCTCTCACATCTCCGCCTACGCATTTAGTACCGAGAATTGGAAGCGCTCACCGGAGGAAGTGAAATTCCTGATGGGCTTCAACCGGGATGTGATCCGCCGCAGACGCGACGAGATGAACGAACTCGGTGTCCGGGTGCGCTGGGCGGGCAGACGCAAGCGATTGTGGAAATCGGTGATCGACGAACTCGAGACGGCCGAGGAGATGACCAAGACCAATTCCACTCTGACCCTGACGATGTGTGTCAACTACGGTGGCCGCGCAGAGATCGCCGACGCTGCCCACAAAATCGCTGATGACGTTCGAGCCAAGCGTTTGGATCCGGACAAGATCACCGAACGCACCATCGCGAAGTACCTCGACGAGCCCGACATGCCCGACGTCGATCTGTTCGTGCGCTCCTCCGGTGAACAACGCACCTCCAACTTCCTGATCTGGCAGTCCGCCTACGCCGAGATGGTCTTTCTGGACACCCTGTGGCCGGACTTCGATCGCCGGCACCTGTGGCATGCCTGTGAGATCTACGCCTCTCGCGACCGTCGGTATGGGGGAGCAGTGCCGAACGCTCCGGGTGAGTGAGTCAGCGAGAGCAGTCAGAGCACAGCCCGAAGATCTCCAGGGTGTGGCTGACGTCGGTGAAGCCGTGCTCGGCAGACACCTTGTCCGCCCAGCGCTCAACCGCGGGGCCGTCGACCTCGACGGTCTTGCCGCATGCCCGGCACANCAGGTGATGGTGATGGGTGTCGCTGCAGGATCGGTAGACGCTTTCGCCATCCTCGCGGACGATGACGTCGACATCACCGGACTCAGCGAGCGCGGTGAGCGTTCGATAGACCGTGGTCAGGCCGACGGTGTCGCCCCTGTGGCGGAGGTAATCGTGAATCTCCTGCGACGAGCGAAAATCATCGAAGTACTCCAATGCTTCGATGACGGCGGTGCGCTGCTTGGTCGAGCGGATTCCCACACCGGTGTTCGATCTGGTGCTCACGGAGATGTCCTCAATGGTCGTGGTCGTGGTGCTCGGTCGGGA